>VFQS010000445.1_pt1 | contig 47264 bp, 35 predicted proteins | sample 3512361 | NCBI WGS metagenome assembly VFQS01 (sample SAMN10412375, study PRJNA504923) | tailings metagenome | isolation source: Relicate 1 Philex TSF3 active mining | place: Philippines
AGTAGCTGCTAAAAAAACAGCAAAAAAAGCTGCTCCTAAAAAAGCTGCAAAAAAAACTACTAAGAAAGTAGTAAAGAAAGCTGCTCCTAAAAAAGCAGTTACAAAGAAAAAGAAAGCTCCAGCAAAGAAAGCAGCTCCAGCAGTAGCGCCAGTAGCAGTGCCTCAAACACTTTTCACTGAGCCAACAACTGATAGCAATCCAACAGCTTAATTCTAGCTCATCCTAATTTAAATCCCGCCATTCTGAAATAGTTTAGCGGGATTTTTTATTTTAAACTAAAATGTATGCGTAAAATTTTATTTTTTTTAATAATGCCTATCTTTTGTTTTGCTCAAAACAATATAACTGAGAAAACAAAATCAATGGAATTAAAAAAAGGTTTTGTCAATTACTATTGGGATAATGCCAATGGAAAAATCTATTTAGTCATAGATAAATTGAATACCCCTTTCTTGTATGTTAACTCATTGCCTGCAGGCCTAGGATCTAATGATATTGGGCTGGATAGAGGACAAATAGGTGACACTAGAATTGTTTATTTTAACAGAGTGGGCAAGAAAATATTGATGATACAACCTAATTACGATTACCGTGCGCTAAGTAATGACTCAAGAGAACAAAAAGCAGTCAATGAATCTTTTGCTCAATCCATATTAGCAAGTTTTACTGTAGAGGCTGAAGCTGGTAATGAAATATTGGTTGATGCAACTTCTTTCTTTTTAAGAGACGCACACAATGCTGCGGATAGAATTAGAAAAATGAGACAAGGGACTTACACTTTGAATGAAGCAAGATCTGCCATCTACATCCAGAATACAAAAAACTTCCCTAAGAATTCAGAGTTTGAAGCAACCTTAACTTTTGTTGGCGGCTCTGATGCAGGCAGATTTGTACAAGCTGTTGCACCATCTACTGAAGCTTTGACTTTAAGAATGCATCATAGTTTTGTAGAACTTTCTGATGAAAATTATACTCCAAGAAAATATGATATTAGAAGTGGTTATTTTGGAATTAGTTTTTTTGATTACAGTTCAGATATAAGTGAACCAATTCAAAAAATGTATATCAGTAGACATAGATTACAAAAGAAAGATCCAAGCGCTTCAATGAGTGAGCCTGTAAAACCTATCGTATATTATTTAGACAATGGTACTCCAGAGCCCATTAGAACTGCATTACTAGAAGGCGCAAGATGGTGGAATCAAGCATATACAGCTGCTGGATACAAAGATGCTTTTCAAGTGCAAATACTACCAGATTCTGCAGACCCTATGGATATTCGTTATAATATGATCAATTGGGTACATCGTTCAACTAGAGGTTGGAGTTATGGGTCAAGCATTACGGACCCTCGAACAGGCGAGATTATTAAAGGTCAGGTTACTTTAGGCTCCCTAAGAGTAAGACAAGACTATTTAATATTTACTTCATTATTATCTCCATATATTAATGGTAAACCAGTAACTGATCAGATGAGAAAAGCTGCATTACATAGATTAAGACAATTGTCAGCACACGAAGTAGGTCATACACTAGGATTACAACACAACTATGCATCTAGTTATAACAATAGAGCATCTGTAATGGACTATCCTCATCCTAATATATTTGTGAATGCAAAAGGCGAAATTGATTTTTCACAAGTATATACTGACGAAATTGGGTTCTGGGACAAAAGAGCAATCACTTATGGATACCAAGATTTTCCTAAAGGTATGAATGAAACTACTGCATTAAATACCTTATTGGAGGAAAATTCAAAAAATGGCACCCTATTTATTGCTGATGCAGATGCAAGAGCTGCAAGTGGATTTCATCCTTACGCGCATTTATGGGATAACAATGCAGATGCTATGGCTGGATTGGAACAAACCATTGCAGTTCGTAAAAAAGCTTTAGAGCAGTTTAACGAAAACGCTATTCCAAATGGCACACCATTATCTAAACTAGAGGATGTATTGGTACCATTGTATAATTACCATCGCTATCAATATGAAGCGGTAACTAAATTAATAGGTGGCATGAATTATAACTATAGTGTGAGAGGAGATGCTAATCAAATCAAACCATCCATTCTTCCTAATGCCATTCAAATAAAAGCATTAAATGCAGCTGTTGCATGTCTTTCTGCAACAACATTAACTATTCCTGAAAATATTATTGCATTAATTCCTCCACGCCCTCCTATGCATTATGGTATTGGTGAATTATTTGACAAAAGAACCGGAATGAGTTTTGACGCATTAAGTGCAGCTGAAGCATTAGCAGATTATGAATTAGGATTCTTATTCAATACTGAAAGAGCGAATAGATTGGTTCAAAATAAAGCAAGAGCAAACACTATTGGATTAGACGATGTAATTGATGTAGTCATGAAACAAACATGGAGTGCAAACATTCCTGCAGGATTAACGGGAACTGTTCATAAACAAACACAACAACAAGTATTAACTTGGTTATTGGGATTAAGCCAAAGTACAGATGCTACTTATGAGGTTCGTGCAATTTGTCATAGTAAATTACAAGCACTTAAAACTAGCTTAGAATTACTTGCTAAAACAGCAACTACACATAAAGCACATTTTCAATTTGCCATTGAAAGAATTAAAAACCCAGGAACCATTACACTTCCAAAAGCAGTAGTGATTCCTCCAGGCGCACCAATAGGATGCGATGTAGAATAATTAAATAAAATCTGCGCCCTCGTTTATGGAGGGCGCAGAAAAAATCATAAGAAAAAAAAGAGCCCTTAAATTTTCTTAAGGGCTCTTTTATTACATTAAGCTAACATCCTTAAAGGTTCTTCTAACAAACTCTTCAAGGTTTGTAAGAACGCTGCACCTGTTGCGCCATCCACCACACGGTGATCGCAACTTAAAGTTACATTCATCACATTACCTGGAACAATTTGCCCATCCTTTACAACTGGCTCTTGCGCAATACCGCCTACTGCTAAAATACAAGCATCAGGAGGATTGATAATTGCAGTGAATTGATCTATACCAAACATACCTAAATTAGAAATAGTAAAAGTGCTACCTTCCCAATCTGCAGGTTGTAATTTTTTATCTTTTGCTTTCTTGGCAAATTCTTTCACTGTACCGCTAATTTGAGAAAGCGATAAGCCATCTGCAAATCTTAATACAGGAACTAATAATCCTTCATCTACTGCAACTGCAATACCAATATTTACATGATGATTTTCACGAATAAAATCTCCCATCCAGCTGCTATTCACTTTTGGATGTTGCTTTAATGACAATGCTGTAGCTTTTACAATCATATCGTTAAAACTAATCTTAGTTGTTGCATTTTCATTTAATAAGGTACGCGCTTTAATTGCAGCGTCCATATTAATTTTCATAGTTAAATAGAAATGCGGCGCAGTAAATAAACTTTCACTTAAACGCTTAGCAATTACTTTACGCATTTGAGATACAGGAGTATCCACAAAGCTTACCGTACCTGATGGGATGAGAAGCTGCGAAGGCAGCTGATGGTTAAGCCCGGACTCTTTCGCTGCAACATTATCAGCTTTTGAAATTCCAGGAGTATAATTGTCCAAATCAGCACGTGTAATTCTTCCATTGTCACCTGTTCCCTTCACAAATTTTAAATCGATTCCTCTTTCTTGTGCAATTTTCTTTGCTAATGGAGATGCAAAAATCCTTCCATCGTTCACCACAGCAGTACTTGCAGGTGACGCACTTGCAGCAAGCGCTTGAGATGGCTGAGCTGCAACAGTTGGTTTCGCAACATCTGGAGTTGCATTTGCAGCACCACCCTTAACAGCAGCAACAATTGCATTTACATCCAAACCATCTTTTCCGATGATGCATAATAGTTCATTCACAATGATCTTTTCACCAGCTTTAGCACCTTGATACAATAAAATACCGTCTTTATAAGATTCTAATTCCATGGTAGCTTTATCTGTTTCAATATCCGCTAAAACTTCCCCTTTCTTCACAGTATCGCCAACTTTTTTATGCCATGCTGCAATGACTCCTTCTGTCATCGTATCACTTAATCTTGGCATCAAAACCACTTCTTCCATAGCTGAAACATCCATGGCAGGTGCAGCAGGTGCAGCTGGAGTTGGTGCAATTGCAGCTGGAGCAGTTTGTGCTACTGAAGCTGGAGCAGCACCGCCAGAATTTTGTGCGATCAATGCGCTAATATCTTCACCTTGTTTACCAAAAATGGCTAACAAATCATTTACTTGTAATTTACCACCACGTGGAGTACCAATATGCAATAAAACGCCATCCTGATAGCTTTCCAATTCCATGGTAGCCTTATCTGTTTCTATCTCTGCTAATATATCTCCTTTCTTAACGGTATCACCCACATTTTTGTGCCATGCTGCAATAACACCTTCAGTCATAGTATCACTTAAACGGGGCATTAATATAACTTCTGCCATAGTAAAAAGCTAGTTTGTAATTGAGATGTGAAATTACGCTAAAAATGTATTTTTTCCCTCCCAAAAACTCAATTTTATCCCAAATGGAGGGCAAAAAAATGGAAGAAATTGCTAAAAACCCAAAACTATTGACCTTGAGCCAAACTATAGGCTTTTTTACCTCCCCACATGCTTAGGACTTCAACAGAACTAATTTGTAGATCCTTTGATAAAGAACTGTACAGTTCAATAATATCACTTTGTAAAAGTCCAGCACCAGCTTCTGTTTCAAAGCGAAGACGGAATTGATCAACCAAATTGGTATAAACAGATCCCGTAGGCCAAACCTGTGTACCTCTATTAGAGATGATGAGTAATTTCAAGTTAGGCTTTTCATGCTTACTTACTATTTGAGCAATTGCATTTGGTTGCAAAGCACTTTCAATAAATATATCTGCGCCTACTATTTTATGTTCTTCTTTTTTAGTACCTAATAACATAGGATTTTCTGAAATATTTGTATTCTTAGGTGCAAACTCAAAATCATTTAAAATAGCTCTTGAATTCATTTTAGGCTGTTTGCCGAAATGATCAATGATAGCTTTTGTAAATTCTGTAGTATTCAAAGATGGAGTTGATTTATCTCCAAAATCGCCTGTATGAATTCCAGATTCTAAAGTGTATAATAAAGCATTTTCAATCATTGCAGCTTTACTCATCATTCCAAGATGTCTCAACATATTTAATCCACTTAATAAAAGAGAAGTTGGATTAGCAATATTTTTACCCGCAATATCTGGAGCAGTTCCATGCACAGCCTCGAAAATTGAAATGTGGTCACCTATATTGGATGAAGGCGCAAAGCCAAGCCCACCAACCAATCCAGCACATAAATCACTTACAATATCACCCTGTAAATTAGTTAATACAATCACGTCAAATAAATCTGGACGACAAACTAATTTCATACATAAATCATCCACAATTACATCATCTGCTTTAAGATCAGTATACTCTTTTGCAATTTCATTAAATACTTCAAGAAATAAACCATCTGTTAATTTCATGATATTTGCCTTGTGACCACATGTAATTCTTTTAGCACCTTTTTTTCTAGCCATTTCAAATGCATAACGAATCACCTGCTCACTTCCACCTCTTGATATAAATCTTCTAGCTATGGCAACATCTTGTGTTAACATATGCTCAATCCCACCATAAGTGTCTTCAATATTTTCACGAACAATGGTCAAATCAATATTGATACCTGCTTTACTAAAAACAGTATCCACTCCACTTAAGGTTTGGAAATGTCTTTCGTTGGCATAAGTATTCCAAGTTTTTCTTGCTGTAACATTCACACTTTTTACACCCTTACCCTTTGGTGTTTCCATTGGGCCTTTAAATAAAATACCCAATTGTTCAATGGTGGCTTTTGCTTCTGGGGTCATCCCATTACTAAAACCTTTATCAAATACCCATTTTCCCATATCTACAAAATGGTACTCTAAAGGCAGGTTTGCCGCTTTAAAAACACTAATTACCGCTTCCATTATTTCTGGACCAATTCCATCTCCATTTGCGACTGCGATCTTCATTGTAAATTGATTTTGAAGGTGTAAGAATGGCTAAAAAAGCTCATTTTTTGCGAATTTACATTAGTTAAAGGGTTAAATAAAAATTTGAGGATTAATTTATTTTTTAGGATGAAAAATTTCCTAATTTCGTGAGGCAGTATACTCTGCAATTGGCTTTATACTTTGTATCATGACCTCTAAAATATCAGAAGGCATTGAAGTAAGCATTGAAACATTTTTTCAAAAAGACTATAGCAACCCATTGCAAAATGAGTTCATGTTTGCTTACAGAATCACGATCGAAAACCATAATTCTTTTCCTGTAAAATTATTAAGAAGATATTGGGAAATTCACGACAGCAACAGCGAACATAGAGAAGTTGAAGGCGAAGGTGTGGTAGGTGTTCAACCTTTAATCATGCCAGGCAAGCAATATCAATATGTAAGTGGCTGCCATTTAAAAAGCGAGATGGGTAAAATGCATGGTTACTATACCATGGAAAATGTAGAAACCAAAGAGTTGATACATGTAAACATTCCCCCATTTAAGATGATTGCTCCAGTAAAATTAAACTAGGGATGATACCCTGCTTCTGCATAAATTATTGAAGCAGAAGTAGCTGCTAATTTTTCTAAATTATCGTAAGTAGTTTTGCTTTGCCCATTCATATAAGCAAGCACAATTTTATAGCCAATATATTTTCCGATATTACCAGGCAATGAAGCCCCGAGTAAACTATTCTGTGGCGCATCACTCATTATATTCAATGCATCAATTCTTTCTTTACTCATTAACATTTTTTGTTCAACTAAATATTGCCAAATTGCTGCTTCTTGCTCCTGTACTGCTTTTAATTGAATAGTGGGATAATTCCATAATACCGTATCAGCAATTTGTAGATTAATTTTCTGAAGTATATATTGACGCTTTCCAGCTTCTATCATTTGATATAAAAGAGTAGCCTCCTTTTTGTCATTCATTAAATTATCATCCAATAAATTTTGGATACAATAAAAAGAAATTTGTTCTGCTAAAAAAGTGGGTTGCTGAGTAATTTGCAAACCTATTCCAAGATAATGCTCGTTCAGTACATTAAAATAAGTGGGATAAGGACTTATATAATAAATTAACGTCTCAGGCATTTTATATGATGGGAAATAAAAATGAAATCTTGCAAGTACTCTATTCAGATGATGATTAATTGAATCAGATGCATTGACCTCTAAAGTAGCATTATAAATAGGAAACAATTCTTTATAATACTTTTTAATTTTTTGAGTGTCATGGATAGGATCCACCTGTAATATTCTGGTAAAATAATCACTACTAAATTCCGGATAGCGCTTGAATAAACCAGTAATTCCCTTGCTTATATGATTCGTATCCATTGCAAAAAATGCAGTGTCAAACCTTTTAACGGTGATTGGCTGAATAATTTGGCCCTCTATAGGATCATTTTGCTTAGCACTACAAGCAAAAAAGAAACAAATGGATACTGCTAGCCAAAAAGGTTGGATGCGCATCCTCAAAAATACAAAAAATGCGAGTTTATTTCTGTTAAAACCCGACCTTTGTGGCATGAAGATTTGCATCGCACAACAGAACTATCATATTGGCAATTTTGAAGAAAATACCAATAAGATACTTCGTGCTATTGAAGAAGCCAAGAAACAAGGAGCAGACATAATCTTATTTAGTGAAATGAGTGTTTGTGGTTATCCTGCAAGAGACTTTGTGGAATTCAATGATTTTATTGAACAATGTTACCAAAGCATTGAGCAAATCAAAAAAGCAGCGGATACAATTGGGGTGTTGATTGGAAGCCCTTCAAGAAATCCTGAAAAGAAAGGCAAGGACTTATTCAACGCTGCATTCTTTTTGTACGAACAAAAAATTATTGCAGAAATACACAAGACGCTATTACCAACTTATGATGTATTTGACGAAAATAGATATTTTGAATCTGCAGACAGTTGGAAAGTAGTTCCCTTCAAAGGAAAAAAATTAGCCATCACAATTTGTGAAGATATCTGGAACCTAGGAGATAATCCATTGTATAGAATCTGCCCAATGGATCATTTAATGGAGCAAGCCCCAGACATCATGTTGAATTTAAGTGCATCTCCATTTGATTATACACATGACGAAGATAGAAAAGCAACGATCAAAGCCAATGTCTTAAAATATAAGATTCCTTTATTTTATTGCAATGCTGTAGGAAGTCAAACTGAAATTGTTTTCGACGGAGGTTCTTATGCTTTTGACAAAGACGCCAATTTATGTGGTGCGCTTCCCATGTTTGAATCAGACATGCAAATTTTTGAATGCAATGACGATGGAAGTATCAATGCACCTATTTTAGAACCAGCAGCAAGAGTGCCAAATAAAGAACTGAACCCATCTAAGTTGATGCCTGAATTAAATATCGATCAGGTATATAAAGCACTGGTATTAGGAATTAAAGACTATTTCAATAAAATGGGTTTTAAAAAAGCCATCTTGGGTTCATCAGGTGGAATAGACTCTGCAGTTACATTAGCGATTGCTGTAGAAGCTTTAGGAAAAGAAAATGTATACGCTATTTTAATGCCATCACCCTATTCTACCAATCACTCTGTAGATGATGCGGTTCAATTAAGCAACAACTTACATAACCCTTATGATATTATTCCCATTAAAGATGTGTATGAATCTTTTTTAGGAACCTTAAAACCTATTTTCAAAGAGCTTCCTTTTTCATTAGCAGAAGAAAATATCCAAAGTAGATCCAGGGGAAGTATCTTAATGGCTATCGCGAATAAATTAGGTTATGTATTGCTAAATACTTCAAATAAAAGTGAATTAGCCACTGGATATGGCACATTGTACGGTGATATGGCAGGAGGCTTAGGCGTACTTGGAGACTGTTATAAAATGCAAGTGTATGCATTAGCACATTACATCAATAGAGACAAAGAAATAATTCCTCAAAACATTATTGATAAAGCCCCTAGTGCAGAATTAAGACCTAATCAGAAAGACAGTGATAGTCTACCCGATTATGAGGTATTGGATCAGTTATTGTATCAATACATTGAAAAACGAATAGATCCAGCGGCTATAAAAGCACTTGGATTTGATTCCATATTGGTAGATAAGACTTTAAAAATGGTGAATAATAACGAGTATAAAAGAAATCAGTTTTGTCCTATCATCAGGGTTTCACCAAAAGCATTTGGTGTTGGAAGAAGGGTTCCTATTGTAGGCAAATATTTAAGCTAATCGAATCATCCACTATACCATTAATCCTAATTTTAAAATGAGTCTTCTTCAAAGACTCATTTTTATTTACATTTATAGCATGAAAAAAATAATCTTTCTGCTTGGGCTTACTATGTATTGTGGTCATTTGAATGCACAATCACCTGTAAGCATTTTACCAGGCGCCTACCAAATGGAACAGTACCTGCCTCTTTTACAAAATAAAAGAGTAGCCATATTCACCAATCATACGGCTATGCTCGGAAAAATTCATTTAATTGATACATTAGTAAAAAGAGGCGTTCATATACAAAAACTATTCACGCCAGAACATGGACTGAGAGGAACTGCCGATGCAGGTGAAAAAACTACTGATGACGTAGATCCAAAAACAGGTATTCAAATTGTTTCTTTATATGGAAAGAAATATGGACCTAGTAACGAAGACTTACTAGATGTAGATGTGATGATCTTTGATATCCAAGACGTGGGGACAAGATTTTACACCTATATTTCGTCTTTACAATATTATATAGAAGCTGCTGCTTTGAATCAAAAAGAGTTGATCATTTTAGATCGTCCTAATCCCAATGGACATTATGTTGATGGTCCCATACTAGATAAAGCTTATAGTAGTTTTGTGGGCAAAATGACCATTCCTATTGTATATGGTATGACGATTGGTGAATATGGAAAAATGATAGTAGGAGAAGGTTGGATTCAAGGCCCAAAAGACTTTAAAGTGGTTGGTTGTAAGAATTATGATCATCAATCTATGTATACTTTTTCTATCGCACCCTCTCCCAACCTACCTAATATGAATTCTATTTATTGGTATCCCACCACCTGCTTAGTAGAAGGTACTGTATTGAGTGAAGGAAGAGGTACTGCGCATGCATTTGCCTATATAGGTCACCCCTCTATACAAGGTAAAAGTTTTCAGTTTACTCCTGCACCAAGACAAGGTGCAATGAGTTCTAAATTGTATGGACAAGTATGTTATGGATGGGATCTGAGCAATCAACAAGCACCCAAAAACCACATTGACCTTGCATTGATCAAAGAGATTTACGCAGCATTTCCTCAAAAAGATAGTTTTTTTCTTCAACCTAAATCTGGTCTAATAACAGATTTCTTTTTCAATAAACTAGTAGGTAATGCAAGCTTGATGGAACAACTAAAAGCAGATAAATCAATAGAAGAAATCAGGGCTAGCTGGCAACCAGGGCTTGTTGCATTTAAAAAGATTAGAAAAAAGTATTTACTCTATAAAGATTTTGAATAAAAGGAACTACTGACTCTTAAAATTATGCAATGATTTTAAGAGATGGGGTTATTAAAAAAAATTAAAAAGAGAAAGATAAAAAAAGGGGGCAACTTTTAGTGCCCCCTTTTTTTATCTAATTTCCTATAATAGGAATAGCTAATTGATGAACCTTATCATTTAAAGCTTTAATGCTTTCTTTCTTAATCGTCTCATACTTCTTTAATTGCTCATCAACTTGTTGCTTTAACTCCAAGTAAGTTTCTTTTACTTGCTTGGTTGGAGCAACATATCCAGAAGCAGCTGATTCAAATACGCCTGCAATCTTATCATCTAAACGAATTGGAAAGTTCAATACATCCTGTCCACTCTTTGCTTTGGTTTGATGTAAAGCTTCTTCTAATTTAGTAAGAGACTCAATGACTGCCTTCGCACTCGCTTGAAAACTTGAATCCTTTGTTTTCTTCTGAACAGCAGCAATTTGTGATTTCATTTCTTTTGCTCCTTTTAATGTCTTCATAATTTCACTGAAACTACCAGCCACTTCTAATAAGAATTGTTCTTGTGCTTTTAAATCAGCATTAGATACTTTGTAGTTTGGATCAGCAATAATTTCAAAAGGATAAGAAACTACTTCTTTATCTATAGTTACTTTAGCGGTGTATTTACCTGGAGCAGCTAATACAGGACTAGTTGATCCATTCCATAAAATTAAACCAGCTTCTGGTTGTTCTATTTCTTTATGGTATAAATTCCATGCAAATTGATTGAATCCTTGATCTGTTGATGGACCTTCTTTGTCTTTAGAACTATAGGTTCTGATTACTTTATTTTGGTCATCCAAAATGCTAATTTCAACTTTAGTGCTATCATTTGAATTGGCTAAATAGTATTTTACTACCGCACCTTTTAATGGATTCAAACCTACATTAGCAGGAACACTTGCCGCAGCTCTTCTTCTTCTGCCGCCCATTTGTGGTGGCACTCTATAAGTGTTTGCTACAGGGAATACTTTATTGACAGTAGTTGCTTGAAACTGCTCTACTAAACTTAAATCATCAAATACATAAATACTTCTTCCTTGAGTTCCAACAATTAAATTATTGTCACGAACCAATAGATCAGTGATTGGTGTTACTGGTAAATTTAATTGGAAGGGCTCCCAAGATTTACCATCATTTACTGAAACATATAAACCATATTCAGTACCTGCAAATAACACACCTGCTTTTTTAGTACTTGCTACAATCGCTCTAGTGAAATGCATTGGGTTAATACCTGTGGTAATTTTTTCCCATGTTTCGCCATAGTCAGTTGTTTTATAGATATACGGAGCAAAATCGTCTAATTTATATCTAGTACCAGCAAAATATGCAGTTCCTTTTCTAAATGGATCTACTTCTACTCTATTCCACATCATCCAAGTAGGAGCATCTTTTGGTGTTACATTTTTCCAATGAGCGCCACCATCCTTACTTACGCTAATAATACCATCATCACTACCAGTCCATAATAAATCTTTTTCTAATGGAGATTCAGCAGCAGTGAAAATAGTACAATAGTATTCTACACTGGTGTTATCTTGTGTAATTGGACCCCCAGAACTTTTTTGTTTTGCTTTATCATCTGTGGTTAAATCTGGAGAAAGCTTCGTCCAACTTGCACCTTCATTTTCAGTAGAGAATAAATGATTTCCCGCTGTATATAATTTTTTAGGATTATGCGGAGAGAAGAATATTGGGTGATTCCATTGGAAGCGGTATTTCATCGCTTCAGCACCAGCACCCATTGGATTGTCTGGCCATACATTGATCACTCTGTTTTCACCTGTCTTATGATCATATCTTGTGATCAAACCACCATATGAACCTCCATATACAATATCTGAATTTGTAGGATCTGCAACGATATAGCCACTTTCACCTCCAGCAGTTACATCAAAATCTGCTTCACCAATAAAAGAACCATAGGTGCTAGATTTAATTCTGAAAGCAGAGTTATCTTGTTGTGCCCCAAGAATTCTATAAGGGAAACTATTATCTGTACTTAAACGATACACCTGCACTGTTGGCTGATTCATCATAGTACTCCAAGATTTCGCTCCATCTAAACTTACCTGAGCACCACCGTCATCAGATACAACCATTCTCCTTGGATTTTTTGGATCAATCCATAAATCATGATGATCTCCATGTGGAGTAGGTAAAGATTTAAAGTTTCTACCGCCATCTGTAGACACCATAAAGTTTACGTTTGGACAGTACACTTTATTTTCATCCATTGGATCAACAAAAACTTTAGTATAGTACCAAGCACGTTGACGAATATTGTTATCGCTGCAAACTAATTCCCAAGATTTTCCAGCATCATCAGACATATATAAACCGCCGTCTTTGTTTTCAATCAAAGCATACAATTTATCTGTATTTGATTTTGCAATTCCAATACCTACAATTCCCCAAACACCCTTAGGTAAACCTTTTGCAGCTTTAATATTTGTCCATGTTTCACCGCCATCGGTACTCTTGTACATGCCAGATCCTTCACCACCGCTTTCTAAACTATACGGAGTTCTAATTAATTGCCATGTTCCAGCATACATCACATCTGGATTACTTGGATCAATGATTAAATCACTTGCTCCAGTTTGCGGATTCACATACAAAACTTTTTTCCAAGTTGCACCACCGTCTACACTCTTATATACTCCTCTATTTTCATTAGGTCCAAATAAATGTCCCATCACTGCAGCCCAAACAATATCAGGATTTTTTGGATGAACAATCATGCGAACAATATGACGACCTTCTTTTAAACCAATATTTTTCCAAGTCTTCCCTTCATCGGTTGATTTCCATGCACCTTCTAATCCTTCACTCACATTACCACGCATCGTATTTTCTCCTTCGCCTACATAAATAATAGACTCATTGGATGGAGCAATCGCAATAGAGCCAATGGTTCCACCAAAATATCCATCAGAAATATTTTTCCAATTAGCACCCGCATCGTTGGTTTTCCAAACACCACCACCTGTAGAGCCCATATAAAATGTATTAGACTCTGTGTAAGATCCAACAGCTGCAGCAGCTCTGCCACCTCTAAATGGACCTACCAATCTAAAATTTTGTGACTTGATTACAGGATCTTGTGTAATGCTTGCAACTTGCGGAGCAGTTACCGCTTTTTTCTTTTGTGCCATTACTGTAGTTCCATTAGCAGCAACTAACAATAAGACAATAGCTATCGTTTTTTTCATATACTTTGATTTAAACAAAATGAGTCTCCGAAGAGACTCATTTTTCTACTTATTTAATAACTTGTACTTCTTTAAATTTATTAATAGGTGTAGCTTCTACTAACTTTCTAAAGTCAGCCCAATCTTTTTCAAAGAAGGCATTTACTTTAGCAGCCACTCCATCAGCAGCAACGACTGCAGCAGCAATAGCAGCATTTTCTTGATCACCAGGAACGGTATTCTTACCCATAATCAACATACTAGCATTTCTAATAATGCCAATTGGAGTGATTACTGGAACAGTACCATAACCTTGTTTTTCTTGACGCTTACCCATCATATACTCTCTTAATCCTTTTACTTTTTCAGTAATTACTTTATGCGTTTTATTTAAAGTATCAATGCCTTTATCTTTTTTATCCTTCCACTCTGCTTTTAATGCAGCTAAAACAGATTCAGCATCTTGAATCAAATCCAAGGCAGCATTGTATTTATCATTCACTGGTTGTAATTTTTCTAAAGCTGCATCTTGCGCTAATAACAATTCAGTTCTATTACTCAATCTTGGATCGTCTTTTACTTCTACCCAAACTGAGTCTGTATTTGCACCTGCCGTTACAACTAACTTATACTTACCAGCTACAACTTCTCTTCCGGTAAATTCTTTATCATCTTCATTGGAAGATGGTCCAGCTTCTTCGTCAAAGAATCTTCTTCCTCCACCACCGCCAGTTTTTGGAGCACCAGCAGCACGCTTACCTTTTTGTTCAAAGCCCCAATAGTTTCTATTCAATCCAGAATCTACTTTGAAACTTAGGTTACGAATCACTTGATCTTTCATATCCTTGATTTGCACTTTCACTTTCTTGGTGCTATCTGTTATATTAACAGAGATTGGTAAACCAGTTGGTTTATTTGGCGCATCCCACATGCCCCAAGTACTCCACTCGTAAGGAGAATTTTTAATAGATAAATTGTGAATAGCATTTGGAACACTTACAAAGAATTTATTTTGCTCCCCTTTAGTAGCAGCTAATTTTCTTAAAGGTCTAATATCATCTAGTACCCATAAGCTTCTACCAAATGTTGCAATTGCTAAATCAGCTTCTCTATCTTGAATAGCAAAATCATATGTCGATACTGAAGGATAACCGTTCTTCCATTGTTGGAAACTAGCCCCGTTATCTAAACTCACATAAAAACCTTGCTCTGTACCTGCAAAAATTAAATTAGGCTCTACTGGATCTTGTAATACAGTTAATGCATAACCATTTACTTTTTTAGCATCAACGATATTTGTCCAAGTCTTTCCACCATCTGTTGTTCTAAAAATATAAGGAGCAAAATCACCTTGTCTATAATTATTTGCTACCACAAATGCTTCATTCGCATTAAAACTAGAAGTTCTAATTTGAGGAATCCATGCACCCTTTGGCAAACCGATAATATTAGCAGTTAAATCGGTCCATGTTGCACCTCCGTTAGAAGTCACCTGAACTTTACCATCATCTGTGCCGATATAGATCAAATCTTTTTGAACTGCACTTGGTGCAATACAAATAATGGTGCAATGATTTTCAGCACCAGTAATATCAATACTTAATCCACCATTATCTCTTTGATCAATTTTAGCACTGTCATTGGTGGTTAAATCAGTAGAAATGATTTTCCATGATGCTCCCTTATTATTACTCTTATGTAAGAATTGAGAACCAAAATAAATGGTCTTCTTATCAAACGGATCTTGTGCAATAGCAGCATTCCAGTTAAAACGTAATAATGTTTTTGCATCTGGTGCTGGAGGCTTGATGAAAGAAGATTCACCTGTTTGTGTATTATATCTACCTACATTGCCACCTTGACTCATTGCATATACCCAATTCGCATCTTCTGCATCTGGCATTACATCAAAACCATCCCCACCCCATAAATTATCCCAATCAAAGTTTCTTATACCACCTTGTACAGTTGTATAAGCAGGGCCTCTCCAAGAACCATTGTCTTGCATACCACCCATTACATGATAAGGAATTTCGTTGTCAACATTAATATGATAAAATTGTCCTACTGGAATTTTCTCATCAAACATCCAAGTCTTACCACCATCACGTGTGATACCAATACCGCCATCGTTTCCATCTACAATAAATTTATTGTCTATTGGATGAATCCAAAATGCATGGTGATCTGGATGGATACCACTATATGGAATAATTGTTTCAAAGCTCTTTCCACCATCGATACTTTTTTGAACGGTTTGGCTGATATACCATAAAGTATTTTCATTCAAAGGATCACATATAATATCTTGGAAGTAGAATGGACGGTTGTCTACAATTGATTTTTGACCATTCACCATTTTCCATGAATATCCTCCGTCATCACTTTTATATAAACCACTCTTTGCAGATTCAATTAAAGCATACACTCTATTAGGATTTGATCTGCTAATTGCAATACCTACTCTACCTAAATTACCTTCTGGTAAACCATGCTCTTTACCTAATTTGATAAAGTTTTTACCACCATCAATCGTCATATACAATCCACTTCCCTTTCCACCACTTTCTAAATGATATGGATTTCTATAATGATGCCACATCGCAACAAATAATTTATTAGGATTGGTTGGATCCATGATCATATCACCAGGACCAGACGTGTCGTTGGTATATAAAATTTGATTCCAAGTTTCACCTCCATCAGTTGTTTTATAAACTCCTCTATTTTTACTTTGACCATAAGGATTGCCAATCGCACCAGCATATACGGTATTTGGATTCGTTGGATCAATGATTACACGATGGATATTTCTGGTTTGCTCTAAGCCAACACGCTTCCAAGTTCTTCCAGCATCTAATGTTTTATACATTCCTTCTCCAATGCTTATGGAGTTTCTTGGATTACCTTCTCCGGTTCCTACCCAAACTACACTTGGATTAGATTGTTGAATAGCTAAAGCACCAATATTCATAATGGGTTGGTCTTCAAATACAGGTGTCCAACTAACACCACTGTTATTGGTTTTCCAAACGCCACCGGATGCAGCACCAATCCAAATATTGTTTGGACTATTTACTTCTACATCAATAGTAGTAACACGACCACTCATAGAAGCAGGGCCAATATTTCTTGGCTTCCAGTTTTTAAAGGCTTTGTTAATGTCTACTTTCTCTACTGCTGTTACAGGAGTAGATGACTTTTTAGACTTTTGTGCATTGACTACTCCTGTATTCAAAAAGGAAGTCGCCAAAATGGTACCTAAAAGAATAATACGCATGTGCTGAGCTTATTTACTTATTAAAAAATAATGAGTGTCTAAGCTACTTAATTTTTGGTCAAAAAAATAGGAAAAATGACCAACGACAAAGAATTATAATCTTTCGATGATTCCAGCTATGCCCTGCCCCCCTCCAACACAGGCTGTTACAATACCATATTGCTTGTTCAATCTCTCTAAGTCATTGATTATCTGTACAGTTAGCTTAGAGCCAGTACAACCCAATGGGTGTCCAAGGGCAATGGCTCCACCATTAATATTCACTTTATGAGGATCTAATTGCAATGCTCTAATCACTGCTAAAGATTGAGAAGCAAATGCTTCATTGAGTTCAAAAAGATCAATTTGATCCAAACGCATGCCCGCTTGCTTCAGCACCTTAGGCACTGCTTCCACTGGACCTATTCCCATAACTCTTGGATGTACCCCAGCACTCGCACAATTCACTAATCTACCAATAGGTTGTAAACCCAAAGATTTCATTAAAGACTCACTCATGACCATTACAAAACTTGCACCATCAGAAGTTTGAGAAGAATTACCCGCAGTAACAGATCCCTTCAATGCAAAAGCAGGTTTTAATTTAGCCAATGCTTCCATGGTGGTATCCGCTCTTACACCTTCATCGGTATCTACGATATAAGATCGAGTTGCTTTTTTATTTTTTTCGTTGATATAATTTTCTTGCACTTCAATGGGCAAAATTCCTTTTTTGAAATAACCATTATCAATTGCATGTTTTGCTTTTTGATGAGAAGACAATGCAAAGGCATCTTGATCTTCTCTACTAATCTTATATTCATTAGCAACTGCTTCTGCAGTTAAGCCCATGGATAAATAATAATCAGGATCTTGTTCTGCTATAGAGTAGGCAGGCACTGTCTTCCAGCCAGCCGTAGGTACCATGCTCATTGATTCTGTTCCACCAGCAATGATACAATCTGCCATACCTGTTCTTATTTTTGCAGTGGCCATCGCAATACTTTCTAAACCACTTGCACAATATCTATTGATGGTAATTCCTGGCACTTCAATTCCTAATGCTTTTGCAGAAATCATTCTTCCAAATTGTAAACCTTGTTCCGCTTCTGGCACCGCGTTTCCTACAATCACATCATCTACTAATTTGTGATCTAACATGGGAACTGTTTTCATCAAACCTTTAATCACTTCAATAGCTAATTCATCAGAACGCATAAATCTAAATCCACCTTTTTTACTTTTTGTAATGGCAGTTCTAAAACCGGCTACGATATAAGCTTCTTGCATAAAATAGTTTTTAATAATCACTCAATTCTGGCCTAAAAGTAGTCATTTTTTCAAAAGGTTGTTTATGCAACTAAATATTTCATTGTAAATTTGAGGCATGATTTATCCTCTTGTCAAGAATACCTTGTTTTTATTCCCCCCTGAAACGGCGCATCGCATTTCTATGAACGGCCTGCATGCGGCTTCAATCCTCCCTTTTCTTAAACATTGGATAGCACATCAATTTCAATATCCATCTACTCGATTGAAAAAAACAATCATGGGTCTGGAATTTCCCAATCCGGTTGGTTTGGGAGCGGGTTTTGACAAAAACGCAGAACATTTAGATGTATTGGCACTGTTGGGATTTGGATTTATAGAAATAGGGACAGTTACTCCCCTTGCGCAAGCAGGTAATCCAGCTCCTAGATTATTTAGATTACCCGATCAAAAAGCCTTGATCAATAGAATGGGTTTTAACAACGATGGTGTAGAAAAAATTGCTGCTAGATTAAAAGACAGAAAATCAAAAGAACACGCTCCTTTAATTATTGGTGGAAACATAGGTAAAAATAAGGTTACCGAAAATGAAGATGCTTGGAAAGATTATTGCATCAATTTTAAAGGACTAGAAGAAGTAGTAGATTATTTTGTGGTGAATGTAAGTTCTCCCAACACGCCAGGACTTAGAGCATTGCAAGAAAAAGAAGCATTAAGAAAAATATTTGCTGAATTACAAGGTTTAAATAAAAATAATAAACCCATTTTATTAAAGATTGCGCCAGATTTGGAACTAAGCGCATTGGATGATATTATTGCTTTAACACAGGAAGTTAAAATAGATGGCTTGGTATCAAGTAACACTACATTAGACAGAAGCTTATTGAATCAAGCCAATCAAATAAAGGCCGAAAAAATAGGGGCAGGTGGATTAAGTGGCCAACCACTTTTACATAAATCCAATGAAGTACTTCGTTATTTATACAAAGGCATTAACGGACGCATACCCATTATCGCAAGTGGAGGAATTTTAACAGGCGCTGATGCACAATCAAAAATAAATGCAGGTGCAGACTTAGTACAGGTTTGGTCTGGATTTATTTATGAAGGACCAAGCATGGTAAAAAAAATCTGCCAAGCTTTATAATTACACCTCACAAAGTTGATCACATGATTCAAATACAATCTTTTTGCTTTAATGCTTTTCAAGAAAATACCTACATTTTATACAACGAGCAAAAAGAAGCCATCATCATCGACCCTGGAATGTATACCAGAGTGGAATACAAGCAATTCACCAATTTTATTGAAGACAATCAATTAAAGCCAACATTTTTATTAAATACCCATTGTCATTTAGATCATGTTTTTGGAAATAATTTTGTAAGTGAAACCTATCAATTAGCAGCCCATTTTCATGCCAACGAACAAGTGGTGATTGATCGGCTTCCAGAAGCAAGCGCTAAATGGGGTGTGGTTACAGAAGCGTATAAAGGACCGGTAAAATATTTGCAACAAAATGAAATCATTCAATTAGGGAAAGATCAATTTATTTGCTTGTATACTCCAGGACATTCACCCGGCAGTCTTTGCTTTTATCATGAACAGCAAAACTTTATTATTGGGGGCGATCTTGTATTTATGGATGGTGTAGGCAGAACTGATTTACCCGGTTGCAATCCTGCCGATTTGATCAAAAGCATTCGTCAAGAAATTATTCCTTTAAAGGATGATTTGGTCATTTATTCGGGCCATGGTCCTGCAACAAGTTTAGGTAGAGAAAAGCTTCACAATCCTTATATCCAACATATTCTTAAGAGCATGACGAGTTAACAATTTAATAATATAAGACATGGTATTAATTCTGTTTTATATAGATTAAATTTGTAGCATCATGGAAGGCAGCCCTATCAAAATATTAATTGCAGATGACGAGCCAGATATCGTTGAAATAATTTGTTTTCATTTAGAGAAAGCAGGTTATATAGTAGCATCAGCGAAAGATGGTAGCGAAGCCATTGAAAAAGCAAAGCAATTTCAACCCGACTGTATCATCTTAGATATCATGATGCCAAAAAGAAACGGCTTTGAAGTTTGCGAATATTTAAGATCCAATAATGAATTTGACAATACTTTCATTGTTTTACTAACTGCTTTAAACGACGAAACTTCTCATATCAAAGGTCTAGAATTAGGAGGAGACGATTTTGTGAGCAAACCCATTAGTCCTAAAGTATTGGTAAGTAGAATTAATGCATTATACAGAAGAATTCAACCAGTATCTTCCGAAAAGAAAATTATTCAGGTAAAAGATTTAATCATTGATGCTACACAATATAAAACATCCATCAACTCTAAAATCTTTGTTTTAGCAAAGAAAGAGTTTGAATTATTGTACTTATTAGCAGCTCAACCTGGCAGAGTATTTCTTAGAAATGAGATTTTATCACAAGTATGGGGTAATGATGTCATAGTAGGTGACAGAACCATTGATGTGCATGTAAGAAAAATCAGGGTCAAGTTAGGCATTGACCTTATCACTACTGTAAAAGGCGTGGGTTATAAGTTCGATTACTAGTTAGCGACAACAGTTATTGATGATAATTTTCTACCTTCGCTTTAGCCATTAAGGCAAATTCCACATGTTCAAAGACAAAAATTTATCACCCAAACAATTGGCTGCATTAACTGCTTTGCTGCTGTCGAGCCTTATTGCTTTAAGTGTTTTTGTTTGGTTCCAAGATTGGAAGGTTTTATTAGTCTATTTTATTGCTTGTTTTATAGCCATCTATTTAATTCTAGATCGTATTTTGGATTTCTTTATTTATAGAAAAATAAAATTAATCTACAAACTGATTTCACAAACCAAAGCAACCAAAAGAGAAGAAGCTTATCAAAAATATATTCTTCCTAAAAAAGGTATTGACGAAGTAAGAGAGGATGTTGAAGAATGGGCTGAACAAAAATTTGAGGAGATCAAAAAATTACAATCCAACGAGGAATTCAGAAAAGAGTTTTTACAAAATCTATCTCACGAAATTAAAACACCTATTTTTTCTATACAGGGTTATTTAGAAATTTTAGCAGATGGTGCTGTAGAAGATAGTAAGGCAGCGATGAAATATATTGGCAAATCACAGGCCAATGTGCAGAGATTGGTGCAATTAGTAAATGATATTGATATCATCACCAATTTAGAGATTAATAAAGAACCTTTATTAAAACAACAATTTATCATTCAAGATACTATCAAGGATGTTGAAAATAACTTAAGTTTAAAATTGGATAAAAAAGCAATTCAATTCAGTTTTAAAAAAGGTTGCGAAACCCCTATTCAAGTATTTGCTGATAAAAATAAAATTTACCAAGTACTTTCTAATATTATCACCAATGCAATTAAATATGGAAAGCAAGAGGGCGAGATAACTGCCAGCATATATGTATTGGAAGATGAAAAAGTATTGATTGAGATCAGCGACAATGGAATAGGCATTGCAGAAGAACATATACCAAGACTGTTTGAACGTTTTTACAGAACAGATGACGCTAGAAGTAGAGATGTAGGTGGTGCTGGATTAGGTTTGGCTATTTGCAAACATATTATTGAAGCTCACGGTGAAAGCATTCAAGTAAGAAGTAAGATCAATGTGGGTACCACCGTTGGATTTACACTGCCTTCCAAAGGCTAGTATCCTATTTTTTTCGTTTCTTTGTATTCTAAATTTTTCTAATGCAAACTATATTAGTTACTGGAGGTTGTGGTTATATTGGAGCACATACTATTGTGGATTTAATCGAGAACGGATTCAATGTTATTTCGGTAGATAACCTTTCAAGAGCAAGTGATCAATCTATAGTAGGCATAGAAAAAATCACTGGCAAAAAAATCAAAAACTACAAAGTAGACCTAACAGACAAAGTTGCTACTGAAAATATTTTTATAGAAAATCCAGGTATTACCGGCATCATACATTTTGCAGCATACAAAGCAGTGGGTGAATCGGTTGAATTACCCTTAGATTATTATGAAAATAATTTATTCTCATTAGTGCATTTATTACAAATGTCTGTAAAGTATCATGCAAAGCATTTTATTTTCTCTTCTTCTTGTACAGTGTATGGCAATCCTGATACTACAAGAGTTACAGAAGCAACTCCTTTACAAACAGCCGCTTCACCATATGGCGCCACCAAACAAATGGGGGAAGTGATTGTTAAAGATGCTGCACATACCTACCCTATTTCTGCAATTTTATTGAGATACTTTAATCCAGTAGGTGCGCACCCAAGCACTGCTATTGGTGAATTGCCTATTGGTCGCCCGCAAAATTTAGTGCCAGCCATTACCCAAACAGCCATTGGCAAATTACCAAAGATGCAAGTGCATGGAACAGATTATGATACTAGAGATGGTTCATGTATTAGAGACTATATTCATGTTTGCGATATTGCACATGCACATACTTTAGCATTACAATATTCTATCAAAAAGAATCAAGAAAAATCTTGCGAAGTTTTCAATTTAGGTACCGGCAATGGCATTACTGTTTTAGAAGCTATCCAAGCTTTTGAAAAAGTAACTGGCGTAAAACTACATTATGAGATTGGCCCAAGAAGAGCTGGTGATATTGCTGCGATATATGCCAATAATGACAAAGCTGTTAAACAATTAGGCTGGAATTGTAAATATGGATTAGATGAAATGATGTTGACCGCGTGGCAATGGGAACAAAGCCTTGCAAAGTAATTTGAAGCAATTAGTTTTGGACCAACATTTTTTCTGCGTTCTCTGCCATTTGAAGCGCTTCAATAAACTCATCAATATCTCCATTGATAACGGCGTCTAAATTATAAGAAGTTACATTCACTCTATGGTCTGTAACCCTTCCCTGTGGCCAGTTGTAGGTTCTAATTTTTGCACTTCTGTCTCCCGTACTCACTAAAGTTTTTCTGTGTTTAGAAATTTCGTCTTCTTGTTTACGTACCTGTTCTTCAAATAAACGCGTACGCAACATGGTCATGGCTTTTTCTCTATTTCCTAATTGAGATCTTTCTGTTTGACATATCACTACTGTGCCAGTAGGTATATGCGTCAACATTACTTTGGTTTCCACTTTGTTTACGTTCTGACCACCCGCACCTCCACTTCGTGCAGTTTCCATTTTTACATCTGCAGGATTTAATACAAAGTCTACCTCCTCCGCTTCAGGCATAACTGCCACAGTTGCCGCAGAGGTATGTACCCTTCCCTGTGTCTCCGTACTTGGAACTCTTTGAACACGATGTACACCTGATTCAAATTTTAAAGTTCCATATACATCTTCCCCACTCACTTCTAAAATTACTTCCTTATAACCGCCCACTGTTCCTTCACTTTCACTCGCAACTGCTACTTTCCAACCTTTCTTTTGACAATATCTTGTATACATTGTCAATAAATCACCCACAAATAAACTTGCTTCATCACCACCCGTTCCTGCCCTCAATTCAATGATCGCATTCTTATCATCCTGAGGATCTTTTGGAATCAATAATTTAGTCAACTCTTTTTCTAAATGATCTTTCTCCGTTTCTAGTTCTGGTAATTCCATTTTTGCCAACTCACGCATGTCTGCATCATCACCATTCAAACTATCTTTAGCAAATTGATAGTCGGCCAAAACCTTCACATATCTCAAATAGGGTTGTACAATTTTTTCCAAGGAACGATATTCCTTGCTCATTTTACCAAACTCGGCTTGGTTATTAATAATTTCTGGATTGGTCAAAGCCACCCCTACTTGGTCAAATCTAGCTTTTATGGCTTCTAATTTATCTAACATAGTCGTTTTTCTGTGCGCAAAAATAGTTATTTTAGTTGTCAATTAAAACAATCCCTTCTTATGAAAATTTTAGTGCCCTTTTTTATGGCCCTTTCTATTGGCGCTCAGGCGCAATCTATACATTTTAAATCGGTAGTGGTAGACACGCACAATGATGCAGTTACAGCATGTATAGAGAAGAAAGTTAGTTTAGATCAAGATTTGAGAGGGATCAATCATTCAGATTTAAAAAGATTCAAAGAAGGCGGCTTGGATTACCAATTATTCTCTATTTGGTGCGATGGTGACAAAAAGAACCCCTATGCTTGGGCAATGAGAGAAATGGATACACTCGATGCAGTAGCAGCAAGAAATCCAGATAAAATGGTAGTTGCTAAAAATTGGGCCCAAATTCAAAAAGCATTGAAAGAAGGAAAATTAGTTGCACAATATGGTGTAGAAGGTGGTCATATGATTGAAGATGATATCAATAAACTTGATACATTTTATAAAAGAGGTGTAAGATATATGACATTGACATGGAACAATTCCCCTAGTTGGGCCAGCTCTCATACAGATGAAAAAAATGCTAAATACACAGGACCAAGAGGATTAACCTCTTTTGGAAAACAAATCATTCAAAGAATGAATCAATTGGGAATGATCGTAGATATCTCACATGTAGGCGAAGCTACTTTTTGGGACGCTATTAAAACAACTACCAAACCTGTCATTGCATCACATAGCAATGCTTATAGTATTTGTCCGGTGACTAGAAATTTAAAAGATGATCAAATTAAAGCAGTGGGTAAAAATGGTGGCGTCATTCATTTAAATTTCTTCTCTGCATTTGTTGATAGTACATTCCAAGCGAAAAATACTGCCTTCAGAAAAAAACATAAAGCAGAATTAGACGCCTTATTGGCAACAGGTATTCAACAGGAATATGCACAATCAACTTTGGCCGAAAAATATAAAGAAGAAACGGATGCAAACAAACCAGATATAGAAGCATTGATGAAACACTTAGATCATATTGTAAAACTGATTGGTGTAGATCATGTTGGATTAGGATCTGATTTTGATGGAATAGATTCTGCACCTAAACAATTAAAGACCGTAGTAGATTATCCAGAATTCACCAAAGCCTTAATTAATAGAGGTTATAATGATACGGATATTGCTAAAATCTTAGGGGGGAATTTTTTACGCGTGTATCGTATAAATAACCCTTATTAAATAAATGGGATTTACTTAGTAGCTAAGTAATTTTTGCATTTGCTCTTCCAATCTTGCATTGGCTAGATATTGTTTTTCTAATTCGATATTAAATGGAATAGGGGTATCTAAAGAAGCACAACGCATCACTGGTGCGTCTAATTGTTGGAAACAATGTTCTCCAATCCATGCAGCAATATCTGCACCAATACCTCCTGTTAAATTATCTTCATGTAATACCAATACTTTATTGGTAGTAGACACTGCTTCTTTAATAGCATCAAAATCTAATGGCGCCAAAGATCTAAGGTCTACAATGGTTAAAGAAACTTCCGGATGCTGCTCTTGGTATGTATTTGCCCAGATCACACCCATACCATAAGTAATGATAGTGGCATCAGTTCCTCTAGCAACAAAATTTGCTTTACCAATAGGTAATTGATAATATGCATCTGGCACTTCCCCTTCTAGTTTTCTATACAAAGCTTTGTGTTCAAAAAATAAAACTGGATTTGGATCTAGCAATGCTGCAATCAATAAACCTTTAGCATCTGCTGGATTGCTTGGATATACTACTTTCAATCCTGGAACATGCGTAAACCATGCTTCATTGGATTGTGAATGAAAAGGACCTGCACCTACACCTGCACCTGTTGGCATTCTAATAACCACATCTGCATTTTGTCCCCATCTATAATGAATCTTTGCAAGGTTGTTTACAATCTGATTAAATCCTACAGAAACAAAATCTGCAAATTGCATTTCCATCACCGATTTTATTCCTTCCAAACTTAATCCCAATGCAGCACCCACAATAGCACTTTCACAAATGGGTGTATTGCGCACTCTTTGTTTTCCAAATTTTTCAACAAAGCCTTCAGTTACTTTAAACGCACCTCCATACTCTGCAATGTCCTGACCCATAATCACCATCTCAGGATAACGCTCCATGGTTTGCATCAATGCATCACTAATTGCTTCAATAAATCTTTTTTGTTGAAAAGACCCTACGCTATCTCTATTCGCAAAGACATCTTGGTACACTTGTACACTTGTTTCCAAACCAGGAGCGAAAACGTCTGCCATCTCATCTTCCACTGAAATTGAAAATGGTGTAGGCTCCATCGCTTTTGCCAAATCTTGTTCTATCTGATCTTTGATCTCGTTTTTAATTTCAGCCACCTGCATTTCATTCATCACTCCTTCACTCACTAAATATTGTTCATAGTTTTTAATGGGATCTTTTCTAGACCAAGCTTCCATTAATTCTTTCGGAACATATTTTACACCACTTGCTTCTTCATGTCCACGCATTCTAAAAGTGACACATTCTATCAAATAAGGTTTTTGGTTATTGATGCAATATTCTCTAACACCCTTAATGGTTTCATATACTTCTAAAATATTATTTCCATCTATTCTAATACCTTCCATCCCATAGCCCTTTGCTCGATCAACTAAATGTTCACAAGCATATTGTTCATTGGTAGGCGTACTTAAACCGTATCCATTATTTTCAATAATAAATATTACTGGCAAATTCCAAACAGCAGCTACATTCAATGCTTCGTGAAAATCTCCTTCACTGGTTCCACCATCACCCGTAAAAGCAATGGTCGCTTTTAATAAACCTCTTTGTTGATATGCTAAAGCAACACCATCAGCAATCGCTAATTGTGGACCTAGATGCGAGATCATCCCACATATATGATGTGCCGCTGAACCAAAATGAAAACTTCTCTCTCTAGCTTTACTAAAACCATCTCTATCCCCTTGCCACTGTTTAAACAAATCAACCAATGACATATTGCGGGATGTAAATACACCCAAGTTTCTGTGCAAAGGCATGATCCATTCTGTTGGATCCATTGCCAAAGTTGCACCTACTGAAATAGCTTCTTGACCAATCCCACTAAACCATTTACTAATTTTACCTTGACGTAACAATACCAACATTTTATCCTCTATCATTCTTGGTACTACCATAGAACGATATAAATGAATTAATTGTTGATTGTCTAAAGACCCTCTTTTGAATTCCATCAAGCTTAAATTAGTGTTTCAAATTTACCAAATAAAGCCCATAAAAAACCCTCCTTTTGGGAGGGTTTTTTATGTATACTTTTAAAAGTTACTCTCTTGAATTTAATTTGCTTAACAATTTCAAAATTTCAAGGTATAACCACACTAAGGTTACTAATAATCCAAATGCGCCATACCATTCCATATATTTAGGTGCACCCATTTCTGCAGCTTGCTCTATTGCATCAAAATCTAATAATAAATTCATTGCAGCAATACCTACTATAAATAAGCTAATACCAATACTTAATGGAGAACTATCAAATGCAAAGCCCATATCTACTCCAAACAAACCTAAGATCCAAACAATCAAATAAAATAAACCAATTCCCATGGTAGCGCTCATGATGATAGAACGAAACTTATTGGTCACTGTAATGATTCTGAAATTATATAATAAGAACATTGCCAATGCTACACCCATGGTCAAACCAACTGCATGAATGATTAGATTTGGATAAGACTTTGCAAACATTTGATTAAAAAATGCACTAATGCCTCCAATAAATAAACCTTCTAAAATTCCATAAGCAGGAACGATATATGCAGCCCAAGTTGGTTTAAACATAATAACCAATGCTAAAATAAATCCGCCGATGGCACCTACTAACATTAAGTTAGTAGCAGTTTGAAAGTTACCTTCTGCATAAATATTCCAAATAAACATTGCAGAAGCCATTACCATCAACAGTAAAAACCCAAACTTGTTCAAGGTTCCTCTGATGCTCATTACACCAAAAGAGCCTGCTGTTTCATGAAGGCTTTTATCAAAAATCTTTTCTGTTAATGTTGGATTCCCTGTTTTAAATGTTGACATAAAATATTGTTTTATTTAACGTATATAAAAATACTACATATTGAATGATAAATAGTCATTGGGCATTATAAAAAATAGTTAATCCTACTTTTTTAAGCCCGGATAGGTATTTAATTTCCTAAACTGGTAATTCGGATTGCGCTTCAGTAAACCAATCATCTTAGCCAATTTAGCAGAATCAGCACTTGCTCTAAACTCGTGATCATGCATGAGTATAACCAAATGATTATTGGTCTTCGTTTTATTAAATTTCAACAAACTATCCGCAAAGGCTGCGATCCTTTCTGGAGCATCAATGGGTCTTCCAGAAGAACTATAACGCCACTCCATATCCCAACCCACTACATTAAATCCAACGCTATCCATTTTCTTCACCAATGGTCTTACCAAACCGCTAGCTCTTTTAATGTTTGATGTATTCCAAGCATTGTTACCTGGCAACCTTGCAATATTATTATTGGTTTGTAGTATTCGCCCAGCCTTTATAAAATCTGCCAATGAGGAATCTGATTGATGGTAGTAATGAATGTAATCACCATAAAAAGCATGTGAATAGCTATGGTTAGCAATCAAAAATAATTTCGGATTATTCGCTATTCTCTTATAAGCATTTCTTCCAAAATTACTTCTTGACTGGTGGAAAGCCACTTCAAAAAAAGTAGCAGCAACTTGCTCTTGCTCACATATGTTAATACAATTGTTGGTACCGGGTAATGGGCCATCATCAAAACTTAAATAAATGTATTTGGTTAGGGGATTTGATTTTACTGGAGCCAATTTTTGTAAAGCTGTAGAAGGAGCAGGAAATTGAGTAAATAAATGTGCTGCTATGTAAATAAAGTAACCAATCATATTTTTCGTCCTTAGAATGGCCGCAAAGTTAGACAAGAAATAGGTATTTTAGGTATAAAAATGAAGGTTTTGCCGGTTGAAGCTTTACCTTTGCAGCAAACGGCTCAACATGCAAAAAGATATTGTTTTACAGGATGTGGTGATCAAGTTCGCGGGTGATAGTGGAGATGGAATGCAATTAACTGGTCAGCAATTTACCAATAATACTGCTTTACTAGGTATAGATCTAGCAACCTTTCCTGATTTCCCGGCAGAGATTAGAGCCCCGATTGGAACATTACCAGGGGTAAGTGGATTCCAATTACATTTTAGTTCAGACAGAGTGTATACTCCCGGAGATATTTGTGACGTATTGGTAGCCATGAATGCAGCTGCATTAAAAGTAAATTTAAAGGGATTAAAAAAAGGCGGAAAAATTATTGCCAATATTGATGGTTTTGATGCAAAGAATTTAAGATTGGCTGCTTACCCAGAAGGCATCAATCCTTTGGAAGATGGAAGCTTAGATGGTTACGAATTAACCAAGGTAGATATTACTAAATTAACGCGTGAAGCATTAAGCGCTTATACAGAATTAGGAAATAAAGAAAGAGATCGTGCTAAGAACATGTTTGTACTTGGATTGATCTATTGGCTCTATAATAGAGACTTAGATACAACGATTGAATTCTTGAAAGAGAAATTTGGTAAGAAAGAATATATTTTAAAAAGCAATATCGATGTATTAAAAGCAGGATACCATTATGGAGAAACTGCTGAATTATTTAATGCAAGATATAAAGTGGATAGAGCAAAGATGGAACCTGGCTTATATAGAAGCATCATGGGTAACCAAGCTTTATCAATGGGTTTAGTGGCTGCTTCTCAAAAAGCAAAGCTGCCTTTATTTTTAGGATCTTACCCTATTACGCCTGCTTCTGATATTTTACATGAATTAAGTAAGTATAAACATTTTGGTATTCGCACTTTCCAAGCGGAAGATGAGATTGCAGGAATTGGCGCTGCTATTGGAGCTAGTTATGGTGGATCAATTGGTTTAACCACTACTTCTGGACCAGGTATGGCATTAAAAACAGAAGCGATTGGTTTGGCGACGATGTTGGAAATACCATTATTAATTGTCAATATACAAAGAGGTGGACCTTCAACGGGTTTACCTACGAAGACAGAACAAAGTGATTTGTTACAAGCTTATTATGGTAGAAATGGAGAAGCGCCTATACCAGTTTTAGCAGCATCTACACCAAGTGATTGTTTTCACATGGCCTATGAAGCGGTAAGAATTGCTTTACAACATATGACTCCTGTTATTTTATTAAGCGACGGATATATTGCCAATGGTGCTGAACCTTGGAAATTCCCAAATGCTAGTGAGATACCAGATATTGAAGTGAAATTCAAAACTTCTTTGGATGAAGGCGAAGCAAAATTCTTACCTTATAAAAGAGATGAAAAATTAGCAAGACCATGGGCGATTCCTGGAACAAAAGGTTTTGAACATAGAATTGGCGGACTAGAAAAACAACACGAAACAGGGAATGTAAGTTACGATAGTGAGAACCATCAATTCATGGTAAAAACGAGAGCTGCAAAAGTAGAAAAGATTGCAGACTATATTCCATTACAAACCATTGATAGTGGTGCAGAGAAAGGTAAGGTATTGGTATTAGGTTGGGGCTCTACTTATGGTACCATCAAGAGTGCTGCTTTACAATTACAAAGTCAAGGCAAGGAAGTAAGCCATGCACATATCAAATACATGCGTCCTTTTCCAAAAAACTTAGGAGATATCTTGAAAAATTTTGAGACAATTTTAATTCCAGAAATTAACAATGGACAATTAATCAAAATTATTCGTGACCAATATTTTGTGGACGCAAAGGGATATCATAAAATTATGGGTGTGCCTATTACGAAACAAGAATTGGTAACTGCAATAGAATCATATTTATAGTGTAACTGAGTCCCCTTTTTTTATTTCTGCATTTTCTGAAAATATTTGCAATAGGATTGAATTCCACATTGGTCACATTTGGGACTTCTTGCAAGACATGCATATCTACCATGGAGAATTAACCAATGATGTGCTTTGTGCACTAGTTCAGAGGGAATATGTTTAATCAATTCTTTTTCAACTGCTAAAGGAGTAGTAGCTGTTTGAGGTACTAAGCCAATTCTTCTACTCACTCTATACACATGAGTATCCACCGCCATATTGGGTTGTTGATCAATTACACTGGTAATCACATTCGCAGTCTTTCTTCCAACCCCCGGTAGCGTTACCAATTCTTGAATAGTCATAGGCACTTCACCATTAAAATGATCCAAGAGTAATTGACTCATGCCAATTAAATGCTTGGTCTTATTATTGGGATAAGAAATGCTTTTGACTAATGGGAATAACTCCTCAAAACGCGCTTTTGCCATTTTTTGAGGAGTTGGGTATTTTTTGAAAATAGCTGGCGTAGTTAAATTCACTCTTTTGTCAGTACACTGTGCAGATAAAATAACTGCTACTAAAAGTTGAAAAGGATTTTCATAATACAATTCTGTTTCTGCAACAGGGACATGCTCCAAAAAATAATCAATGACCGCCTTATACCTTTCTTGTTTTTTCATGGAGCAAAAGCTTATTGAGGCTTTTCTGTTTTGGTCTCCGCGCTATCTTCAAACAAATACACTTCCTCCCCTTCTCTTCTTAATAAATATCTTTCTCTTGCATACTTCTCCACTGCAGCTGGATTACTTTGAAGATTTTCCAATTGCTTTTGAGTAAGATTGATCTCTTCTTGATAATATTTTTTGGCTGCTTCTAGTTTTTCCAATTCTGCTTTTCTTTCTCTTTGTAAAAAGAAATCTCTTTGGTCAAAAAACAACATCCAAATCACAAAGCCCACCAAAACTAAAAAGTATCGGTTAATGATTACAGGGAATATTTTTTTCAAGATGCTCATATAAAAGATTCTAGGTAAAAATAAGCTAGTTAGGATTATGCACAAAAAAAGAATGAGTCCCTTTATGAGACTCATTCTTTAATAACTGAGTCTCCGGAGGGACTCGAATATACTATTACTTACTTCCAAACTTTAGTTTACCCTTAGTTGGGAAAACGCCAGTTTCGCCTAATTGTTCTTCGATACGAATCAATTGATTGTATTTAGCCATACGATCTGTTCTTGAAGCAGAACCAGTCTTGATTTGGCCACAGTTTAATGCTACTGCTAAATCAGCAATCGTAGTATCTTCTGTTTCACCAGATCTGTGCGACATAATAGTATTGTATCCATTATGTTGCGCTAGACTCACCGCATTGATGGTTTCCGTTAAAGTACCAATTTGGTTTACTTTTACCAATAAGCCATTTGCAATTTTCTTATCAATACCAGTTTGTAAACGATTTACATTGGTTACAAATAAATCATCTCCTACTAATTGACATTTAGAACCGATGGTTTCAGTCAAGTTCTTCCAACCAGCCCAATCGTCTTCTGCCATACCATCTTCAATAGAAACAATTGGATATTTCTTCACCCAAGATTCCCAATACTTTACTAATTGATCAGAACTCATTTCTTTACCAGAGCTCTTATGGAAAACATATTTCTTTTTCTTCGCATTCCATAATTCACTATTCGCAGCATCCATTGCAATAGCAATTTGAGTACCAGCTTTGTAACCAGCAGCATGGATAGCTTCTAATACAGTTTCAATAGCTTCTTCGTTACTTTGGATGTTTGGTGCAAATCCACCTTCATCCCCTACGTTGGTGCTATATCCTTTTTTCTTTAAAGTGCTTTTTAATTGATGAAAAATTTCAACTCCCCATCTTAAACCTTCGCTAAAGTTGGGCGCTCCTACTGGCATGATCATAAATTCTTGGAAATCGATTTTATTATCTGCGTGTGCACCACCATTCAAAATATTCATCATTGGCATGGGTAATGTTCTTGCATTTGTACCACCAATATATCTGTATAGAGGAAGGTTTGCTTCTTCTGCTGCTGCTTTTGCAACCGCCATTGATACTGCTAAAATAGCGTTAGCACCTAATTTAGCTTTATTTGGAGTACCATCTAGTTCAATCATTACCTGATCAATCGCAGCTTGAGAAGTAATATCAAAACCTGTAATACCATTCGCAATAATAGTGTTTACATTTTTCACTGCTTTCAACACACCTTTTCCTAAATATTTCTTTTTATCATTGTCTTTTAATTCTACTGCTTCATGAACACCAGTGCTAGCTCCACTTGGAACTGCTGCACGACCTAACGCACCTTCATCTGTTAATACATCTACTTCCACTGTAGGATTTCCACGGCTATCTAAAATTTGTCTTGCTTTTACGTCAACAATGTAACTCATAGTTTGATGATTTATTTTCTAAAATATTGTACTGTTTGAGAACGCAATTTACACCCATTTTTTTTAATGGGTAAGCAATTTGAAGATTTCTTCTAAACTAGCTTCTTCAGTATGCAAACGTTCTATATTCAAGCCCATATCCAATGCAAACTGCATCACTATTTTCTTAACATCCTTTCCCTCAGCGGTTTTTACGACTAACAGGTGTTTGTCGATGCTGACAATGTCTAAAGATAAAGTAGCGATATGCGCGCTCATGTGAGTCAATTCTTCTTCAAAAAGAATATGCAAATGATTGGTCTTAGGTTTCAATAACTCCTCCATGGGCTCATTCGCAACCAATCTACCTTGATGCATTACCAATACCCTACTGCATACCGCAGTCACTTCTTGTAAGATATGTGAAGAAAACAAAATCATAGAATGTTTACTGAGCTGTTTGATCACTTCTCTTATTTCAATTAATTGATTGGGATCTAAACCAGAAGTAGGTTCATCCAATAATAATAAAGAGGGTTGATGAATAATAGCTGCTGCAATACCTAATCTTTGTTGATACCCTTTTGATAGTTCGCCAATTTTTTTGTGTTGCATCAATCCCAATTGTAAAAAATCGATGACTTCTCTAATTCGATTACTCAGCTGATTGACTTGATGAATAGTACCTAGAAATTGTAAATATTCTTTGACATATAAATCTTTATACAAAGGATTGCTTTCTGGCAGATAGCCTATTAATTTTTTAGATGCAATAGAATCCATTTGAACCAATTGATTGTTTATGGTAATTTTCCCTACATCAGGCATTAATACACCAGCAATCATTTTAAGTGTAGTGCTCTTACCTGCACCATTTGGCCCTAAGAAGCCAACAATTTCACCAGGATGCAGTTCAAAAGAAATGTTATCAACGGCTTTTTGACCATCGTATTGTTTTTGAATATTTCTTACCACTAAAGACATATTCAAAATTACATTCTTTCTATGGCTAATCCATTATTTCTTTAGAAGATTCGGGCAGATCCCCATATTCATTTTGAGCAGCATATTTGCCAAAAATAAAAAAGCCAATAGTAATGGGTAAAAATATCAGTAAAATAATCACCCATTGTAAAATAGTATTGGCCTTGGCAGCTTCTGAAGCGGCACCAATCTTCACATAGGCCTGATAGACTAAAAATAAAATAATGGCTGGAGACATAATCATCCAAACAAATCCTAATAATTTTTTTATGGTATTCATCATCAATACATTTAAATTTCAATCATTTAATCCATTACATTTTCATCCATTTTGTTGGATAAATAAATAGCACCTATCACCAAGCAAACTGTTGCTACGCCAATAGGATACCACAATCCTGCCAATACATCACCAGCCGGATTCGCAGAAGTTTTGGTAAACTCCACAATCAATGTTCCTAAAAAAGGTACTAGGCCTCCAAAAACCCCATTACCAATATGATAAGGTAAGGACATAGAAGTATACCTGATTTTAGTGGGAAACATTTCTACTAAAAAAGCAGCAATAGGACCATACACCATTGTGACGTAAACGATTTGAATAAATACCAACCATATCATTTTCCAAAAAGCTGCATTACCCATTGTTTTTTCTACCTGTACAAAAGGTTTGGGAGATTGATATTGTATCATACTCGGAAAAATCAACGTGAGTGGTCTTACAGCATATAAAGAATCTTTCAAAAACAATGTATCTGTCTTTGTGTATTTAAAAATGGACCCATCTGTATAGAAAGTATCTTCTTGTTTCTTAATATATAATTTAGTTTTATCTACTGCATCAATGATGGGAATTGCGGTCATATAATTCGTCAACTTCGTATCCACTAGTTGGCTTCTTTTGGATGCATCAGTAATATGGATAAACTCTTTATAGATAGGCCTGTAGGTGATTACGGCCAAGAACATACCTATCAACATAATCCACTTTCTTCCAACTTTATCACTTAACCAACCAAAAAAAACAAAACAAGGTGTAGACATTAATATGGCAATGAGCATAATATTTCTTGATTGCACAAATTCAATTTTACATACGGTTTCAATAAAACTTTGTGCATAAAATTGACCCGTATACCATACCACTCCTTGCCCCATTACTGCTCCAAATAATGCTAGTAAAACCATTTTAAAATTAGCCTTATGCCCAAAACTTTCTTTCAATGGATTGGTAGATGTTTTTCCTTCTGATTTTAGTTTAGTAAACATAGGGGATTCACTCATGCGCATTCTGATTAAAACAGAAACACCAACTAATAAAATAGAAATCCAAAATGGATAACGCCATCCACCCCACTGCGCACTAAATTGATCCACTCCTTGACTAGAACGAATTAAAATAATTACACCTAATGCTAAGAATAATCCTAAAGTAGCAGTGGTCTGAATCCAACTGGTCCAAAAACCTCTTTGACCCGCTGGAGCATGTTCTGCAACATAGGTCGCTGCGCCACCATATTCACCTCCTAAAGCCAAACCTTGTAATAATCTTAAGATCAACACCAAAATCGGAGCCAACCAACCAATGGTGGTATACCCTGGAACCAAACCAATCGCAAAAGTAGATCCACCCATGATCACTAGGGTTAATAAAAAAGTATGTTTTCTACCAATCAAATCTCCTAGTCTTCCAAATACTAATGCTCCAAAAGGACGCACAATAAATCCTGCTGCAAAAATAGCTAGTGTGCTTAAAAGTGCTGCTGTTCCAGCATCTGCAGGAAAAAATTGTTTGGATAAAATAGTAGCTAACATTCCGAAAATGTAAAAGTCATACCATTCAATCAAAGTTCCCACAGAAGAAGCGCCAATCACAAAAGCGATTTTGCTTGGAGGATTTGAAGCATTCATAGAATTTGTTTTAACAATCGTTTCATTAAGTTAAATATTTAAACTGAAAAACGTAAATTTGGTTACATAATTTATAACGATTTACATGTCTTATCCTTACCAAATCAAAAGCATCGACGCTTATCATGCAGCTTACAAAAAAAGTATAGAAGAACCAGCGCAATTCTGGAGTGAGATTGCTGAGCATTTTACATGGCATCAAAAATGGGATAATACATTGGAATGGAATTTCAAAGACCCGAAAGTAGAATGGTTCAAAGGTGGGCAATTAAATATTACAGAGAATTGCTTGGATAGACATTTAGCAACTAGAGGAGATCAACCTGCTATTATTTGGGAACCAAATGATCCAAGTGAACATCATAGAATTATCACCTACAAACAATTGCATACCAAGGTTTGTCAATTCACTCAAGTACTTATCAATAATGGCGTAAAAAAAGGAGATCGTGTTTGTATTTATATGGGCATGATACCAGAATTAGCCATTGCCGTTTTGGCCTGCGCAAGAATGGGTGCCATACATAGTGTAATTTTCGGAGGTTTCTCTGCACAAAGTATTACAGATAGATTAGAAGACGCCAAAGCAACTTGTATAATTACTTGTGATGGTGCATATAGAGGAGCAAAAGATATTCCTTTAAAAGGAGTAATTGATGATGCATTAATAAACAACACAACAGTGAATACAGTAATTGTTTGCACCAGAACAAGAACGGCTGTTTCTATGTTAAAAGGAAGGGATGTATGGTGGGAAGATGAAATGAATAAAGTAGCATCTCAAAATATTACCAATGTTCCAGCAACTGTGATGAATGCAGAAGATCCCTTATTTATTTTATATACTTCTGGATCTACTGGAAAACCAAAAGGTGTGGTACATAGTGTGGCAGGCTATATGGTATATACCAATTATACTTTTGTAAATACTTTTCAATATCAACCAGCTGATATTTTCTTTTGCACTGCAGACATTGGATGGATTACTGGACATAGTTATATTGTATATGCCCCATTGAGTGCAGGAGGAACCAGTTTAATGTTCGAGGGAATTCCAACATTCCCAGATGCTGGTAGATTTTGGGATATCGTCGAAAAGTTCAAAGTAAATATTTTATATACTGCACCTACAGCCATAAGATCTTTGATGGGATTTGGCTTAGGACCCATTCAAAATAAAGATTTAAGTAGCTTAAAAGTGTTGGGCACTGTGGGCGAACCAATCAACGAAGAAGCATGGCATTGGTACAATGAAAACATAGGACAAAAAAAATGTCCTATAGTGGATACTTGGTGGCAAACAGAAACGGGCGGTATCTTAATTTCTAATATGGCGGGTATAACAGAAGGTAAACCGGGATGGGCAACCTATCCCATGCCAGGTATCAAAGCCATCTTAGTAGATGATAAAGGAGAGGAAGTAGTTGCAACTACTTCCGATGAAGAAACTGGCATTATCCGTGGCAACTTATGTATCACACAACCATGGCCATCTATTTTAAGAACAACTTATGGCGATCATGAAAGATGCAGAACCAATTATTTTGCCACATATGAAAATTTATATTTTACAGGAGATGGCGCTTTAAAAAATGAATTAGGTCAATTTAGAATCACAGGAAGAGTGGATGATGTATTGAATGTGAGCGGTCATCGAATTGGCACAGCAGAAGTAGAAAACGCCATTAATATGCATGCAGGCGTAGTAGAAAGTGCAGTGGTAGGATACCCACATGATATTAAAGGCCAAGGTATATACGCTTATGTAATTTATACAGGCTCTCATGCTCAAGAAACACATGGCTCTTCAGATCAAATTAGAAAAGATATATTACAAACTGTAACACGTATTATTGGACCTATTGCTAAGCCAGATAAAATTCAATTTGTTTCGGGTTTACCCAAAACAAGATCAGGCAAAATCATGCGACGCATTTTACGTAAAGTAGCAGAAGGTGAATTAAAAAATCTTGGAGACACTTCTACTTTATTAGATCCAGCAGTGGTAGATGAAATAGTAAAAGGAGTATTGTAAATTATTGCTCCATTAAAGATTTCAACTTACTTGATAAGAAAAATAAAATCAAGGAAGCAGTTCCTGCCATGAACACAAAGAACATAAAGAATTCATGCAAGTTGCTAATTTGATATCCTGCGAATGAAGTAATTTTTCCATTTTCTGGATACAATGCACTAAACACACCCGCTAGTTTGTTCGCAAAGGCATTGGCTGTAAACCATACACCCATTAATAAGGAAGCAAATTTTATAGGAGCCAATTTATTAAATAAAGATAAACCTATAGGTGATAAACAAAGCTCTCCCAAAGTATGCATCATATACATTCCTAATAACCAAATCATACTCACTTTAACTCCAGCTCCCACTCCATCAACACCTGTAGCAATCCATAAATAACCTAATGCTAAAAAGAATAATCCAAATGCCATTTTAAATGGAGAAGAAGGTTCTCTTTTTCCCAACTTCACCCAAACCCATGCTACTATTGGCGCTAAGGACACTACAAATAAAGAATTGAGAGATTGAAAAAAGCTGGCAGGTACTACGTAGAAGCCTAGATCTCTTTGCGTATTTTCAGATGCAAAATAAGTCAATGAAGCGCCAGCTTGTTCAAATGCGCTCCAGAAAAATATAACAAAGAAAGAAACAGTAAATAATACGGCTACTTTTTTCTTTTGAATTAAATCCAAATTTTTATCAGAGAATACGATAAATGAAATCAATAAAATACATGCTAATAATAACCAAAATAAATAACTCACTACTTTAATGTCAATATATACCAAAGCAATAGTAACCAAAGAAAGTAAAAATAAAAATCCTACCATCACGGGTAGTTTTTGAAAAAATGCAGGAGCTCCCTTGGGTGTATCTCCAATTGGTTCCCCTTCTGCATTCACTAAATATTTTTTCTGAAAAATGATTTGAGTAATCACACTTATGATCATTGCAATACCTCCAGCTAAAAATCCCCATTTGTAATCTCCCGCATTCCCACTAGATTCTGCAAAAAATCCACACACCACAGGACCTATAGCACCTCCAGTATTGATGCCCATATAAAATATAGTGTAGGCAGCATCTATTTTTTTATCTCCTTTTGGATATAACTGGCCCACCATGCTTGAAATATTGGGTTTAAAAAAACCATTTCCCGCAATCATACATCCCAACCCAGCATAAAATAAAGGTGTTGCTAAAGTTGGTTGGTCGTAAAATTGACCACAAGCAAATAAAATAAATTCTCCAATGGCCATCACCAAACCTCCGGCAATAATTGATCTATTATTACCCCAGTATCTATCTGCAATATAGCCTCCCAATAAAGGAGTTAAATAAATCAATCCTGTATAGCTTCCATATACCTGAGATGCAAAAACTTTATCAAACAACAAAGCCTTGGTCAAAAACAAGACCAAGATTGCTCTCATGCCATAATAGTTGAAACGCTCCCACATTTCAGTGGCGAATAACACATATAAACCTTTAGGATGCTTTTGAGTGGTTGCTGACATAAGAATCGTTTATTTAATTGAGCCAAATTAATAAAATCCCTTTAATAATTTTTACTTTCGTGACATAATCCATCATATTATGAATATTTTACTCATTGGATCTGGAGGAAGAGAACATGCATTGGCTTGGAAAATGACACAATCACATCATTGTGATGCATTATTTATTGCACCAGGAAATCCCGGCACTGCTGCTCTCGGAACCAATGTAGCTATTGATATCAATGACTTTGAGGCTTTAAGAAAATTTGCAGTAGATCAGTCGATTGATATGGTGGTGGTAGGGCCAGAAGAACCTTTGGTAAAAGGAATTTTTGATTTTTTTGCACAACATGAATCGACTGCAGATATCAATGTAATTGGACCTTCTAAAAATGCAGCTCAATTAGAAGGTAGCAAGGCATTTAGCAAGCATTTCATGCAAAGACATGGCATTCCTACTGCATCTTATGCCGAATTTACCCTGGAGAATTATGAAGAAGGTAAAAAATATATCAGTGCACATCCCTTACCCATTGTTTTAAAAGCAGATGGCTTAGCAGCTGGGAAGGGTGTAATTATTGCTTTTAACCATCATGAGGCTTTAGCAAGTTTTGAAGAGATGATTCAACACAAACAATTCGGAGCAGCAAGTTCCAAAGTGGTGATTGAACAATTTTTAGAGGGAATTGAAGTAAGTGTTTTCGCCTTAACTGATGGCAAAAACTACCAAATTATTGGACATGCCAAAGACTATAAAAGAATAGGTGAAGGCGATACCGGATTAAATACCGGCGGTATGGGCTGCGTAAGTCCCGTTCCTTTTATGGATGAAGCCTTTATGCATAAGGTGATCCAGCGCGTTGTGGAGCCCACTATCAACGGATTTCAAAAAGAAAGTCTTGAATATAAGGGCTTTGTATTTTTTGGATTGATGAATTGTGGTGGTGAGCCCTTTGTGATTGAGTATAATTGCAGATTAGGTGACCCAGAAACAGAAGTAATTCTACCAAGATTACAAACTGATTTAGTGAGCTTATTAGCCGCTGTAGACAATGGCACATTAGAGGACGTGAATATCGAATTTAATGAAGGTGCATTTGCCACAGTGATGGCTGTTAGTGCGGGCTATCCGGGCAGCTATCCAAAAGATATAAAAATCACTGGTATCGAAACTGCTGTAAAAGATACCAAATCGATTGTATTTCAAGCTGGTACTGGATTTCAAGGAGAGGATATTGTTACAAAGGGAGGTCGTGTTTTAACAGTTACAGCGCAAGGAAAACAGCTGCAAGAGGCCGTAAGCAACGCTAAAAATGTATTAACCAATATTCAATTTGATGGAATGTATTTTAGAAAAGACATTGGTTACGAGTTTCCAGGATAAATTGGTCAAAAAATTATTCTACCTCATTTTACTAAAAAGCTTTGTAGTTCAAGTATTTTAAGTGAATTTTGCATCATTCACATAGAACATTAAAAGCTTAACGATAATGGGATTATTCAACTTTTTTACCCAAGAAATTGCAATGGACTTGGGTACTGCCAATACCCTCATCATTCACAATGATGAAGTGGTTGTAAACGAACCGTCAATTATTGCCTTGAACAGGAATAATATGAAAGAAGTTTTAGGTGTTGGTAAGAAAGCATTATTGATGCACGAGAAAACACACGAAAGTATTAAAACAATCCGTCCATTAAAAGATGGTGTAATTGCGGATTTTAACGCGGCGGAATTAATGATTCGTGAGTTGATGAAAATGATCTATCCAAAGAAGCCATTGTTTCCCCCAAGTTGGAGAATGGTTATTTGTATTCCTTCCTCTATTACAGAAGTAGAAAAAAGAGCGGTAAGAGATAGTGCTGAACAAGCAGGTGCAAAAGAAGTTTATATGATTCACGAACCTATGGCTGCTGCATTAGGTATTGGTATCGATGTAGAAGAGCCAGTAGGAAATATGATTATTGATATTGGTGGTGGTACTACAGGTATTACGGTAATTGCATTAGCAGGTATTGTTTGTGATCAAAGTATTCGTATTGCAGGAGATGAATTCACTGCAGATATTATGGAAGCTTTAAGAAGATATCATAGTTTATTAATTGGTGAGCGTACTGCAGAGCAAATTAAAATCCATGTTGGTGCAGCATTAAAAGATTTAGATAACCCACCAGATGATATGCCGGTAAATGGTAGAGACTTGGTGACAGGTATTCCAAAACAAATCATGGTTTCATACCAAGAGGTAGCTGAAGCTTTAGATAAAAGTATTTTTAAAATTGAAGAAGCTATTTTAAAAGCTTTGGAAACAACACCTCCAGAATTAGCTGCAGATATATATCGTAGAGGATTGTACATTACTGGTGGAGGATCTTTATTAAGAGGATTAGACAAGCGTTTGAGTCAAAAAATCAAATTACCTGTGCATGTTGCTGACGATCCATTGAAGAGCGTAGTAAGAGGTACAGGTATTGCCTTGAAAAATTATCAACGTTTCCCTTTCATTATGAGATAAACCAAAATAAAGTAATTTCCTTTGAAGAATATCATTGGGTTCATAAGACAGAACTTTACTTTTTTTAGTTTTTTGATACTACAAATAGTGTCTTTAGTAATGTTATCTTCTTATAGTAAGTCGCACGAGACTTTTTTTGGTGAATGGAGCAATCAAGTCACTGGGAATATCAATCGCTACTATAATAATTGGGCTTACTTTTTCGATTTAAAAGCAACCAATGCAAAATTGATCGAAGAAAATGCATTGCTTAGAAATCAATTAGCACAAAATTTTGTTGCTTTTGACACTACTAAAAAAGCGGGTACATTAATTTTAAGAAAAGATAGTTTAGAAAAAATTAGAAAATTTTACTACTACCCTGCTAAAGTAGTAGGCAACACATTTACCCTTCAAAGAAATTATATCACTATTGAAAGAGGTGCCCTGCAAGGAATTAAAAAAGACATGGCAGCTATAAGCCCAGATGGATCCATCGTAGGAGTGGTGGTTGAAGTGAATGATAACTATAGTAAAATCATGAGCTTATTACATCGCAATAGTAAAGTAAGTGCAATGTTAAAAAGAGATAAAGTAGCAGGTAGTATAGAATGGGACGGGGCTGATCCAAATATGCTGACTTTAAAGAATATTTCAAAAAGTGCTGCCCCAAAATTAGGAGACACTGTTTTAACAAGCCCATACTCTTCCAATTTCCCCGCTCAATTAATGATTGGCAAAGTGACCAAAATAAACCAAGATCCATCTAGTAATTTTTTAACACTAAGTGTGCAATCCGCTACTAATTTTTTCACATTGGAATATATTTACTTGGTGGAGAATAAACGAATGGCAGATCAAAAAGCAGTGGAACAAAACGAGATAAAGAATGAATAGTATTTTAAAAAATAGTGCTCGTTATGTGTTGTTCTTGTTGATTCAAATAATCATCTTGAACGAGATACCTCCTATTCATCAATTTATCACACCCTATATTTACTTTTTATTTTTACTATGGCTTCCTTTTGGAACCAGCAGGTTAGGTTTAACAGTTCTTGGTTTTGTGTACGGCTATTCTTTAGATTTATTCACTAATACGCCGGGGCTGCATGCTGCAGCTTGCGCACTCATGGGGTATCTTCGTCCCACCATTCTTAATGTATTGTTAGCACAAGAAGCAACAGAGGAATTAAATAGAGAGCCAAGTATTGGCACCATGGGATGGGGCCCTTATTTGATATATGTATTCATTCTAACATTCATTCATCACTTTTATTTAGTTCTATTAGAATGGTTGCAATTTGGCAACTTCACCTATTTTATTGGAAAAGTAGTGGCAACAACAATAATGAGTATTTTTTTAATATTATTATCAGAACTCATTACCAACAGAAGAAAGCTCAAAAGATAATTCATGGCATTGTACAACTCCAACAGAGGTGGCATCATTCAAATCATTATTGGTGTCATATTTGTAATATTAATTGGTCAATTAATTAGTTTGCAAGTTGTATCCAATAAATACAAACTAGCTGCAGACAATAATGCCATTTTCAGAAAAATCATCTATCCAGATAGAGGAATTATATATGACCGTAAAAAAAGAGCATTACTAGAAAATACCATTAGTTATGATTTAGTAGTCATCCCTAATGAAGCAAAGGGAGTAGATACCAATACACTTTGTGAAATTTTAAAAATAGATAAGGAAGAATATAAAAAAAGAATGATCGAAGTGATCATTAAAAATTCAAGAGTAAAGGCTGGAACATTTGAACCTTTTTTGACTCCAGAATTATATGCACAACTAACAGAGAACTTATATCGCTTTCCAGGTTTCTCTTTATCAGAAAGATCTATTAGAAATTATCCATACAATACTGCAGCGCATGTATTGGGCTATGTGGCAGAAGTGGACGTTAACTTTTTACAAAAACACGAAGAAGAAGGTTACGAAATGGGTGACTATGCTGGTATGACTGGCTTAGAAAAACAATATGAATCTATTTTAATGGGACAAAGAGGCGTAAAACGATACTTAAGAGATAATAAAGGAAGAATTCAAGGCGCTTACGAAAAAGGAGAATTTGATACACTCGCCATTGCTGGAAAAAATTTATACACTAGTATGGATGTAGAAGTACAGCAATTAGCAGAAAAATTATTACAAAATAAAGTAGGGAGTGCAGTGGCAATCAATCCAAAAACCGGAGGTGTGATTGCCATGGCGAGTAGCCCAGGGTATAATCCAAATTTATTAACGGGTAGCCAAAGAAGAAAAACCATTGGTAGGTTATTATTAGACACGGCGCGTCCAATTTATAACAGAGCGATTAAAGGGCAGTATCCTCCTGGCTCTACTTTCAAACCTTTAGGAGCCATCATTGCATTAGATGAAGGATTAATTACCCCTTCCTATGGATACAATTGTTTTGGAGCTTATGGCGCATGTGGAGATCCTAGAAAATGTGAACACCATAATGCAGGTCATGCTGCCAACTTGCAATTAGCATTGGCCAATTCTTGTAACTCCTATTTCTTACAAGTATTTAGAATGGCCATAGACAATCCAAAATACAAGAATGCCAAAACAGGTTATTTGAAATGGAAAGAATACATGAATTCTTTTGGATTTGGTAGAAAGTTAGGCGTGGATTTACCGAGTGAAAACAAAGCCAATATTCCAGACACAGCCAAATACAATAAAGATTTTGGCAACCCTAGATATTGGAATAGCTGTTACATGTTAACATTAGGTATTGGTCAAGATAGAATGACTGCGACCCCATTACAATTAGCCAATAGCATGGCATTTATTGCCAATGAAGGATATTATTATACGCCTCATTTTGTAGATAGTATTGAAGATGAGAACGAACAAGATGCCGCAATGTTAGAGAAGTTTCGTACCAAACAAAAAGTAACCAAAATTCCTTCCAGTATTTTTAAGGTAATCAAAGAAGGTATGCATGATGTTACAGTATATGGTACTGCAGCATTTATTAAAGTTCCAGGGCATGAATATTGTGCTAAAACTGGTACTGCTCAAAATCCCCACGGAAAAAATCACTCATTATTTGTTTGCTTTGCGCCAAAAGATAATCCCAAAATTGCCGTGGCAGTCATTGTAGAAAACGCAGGTTATGGCGCAACATGGGCTGGACCAATTGCTACATTAATGATGGAAAAGTATTTAAATGATACTTTAACGCCAGAAAGTGCATTAAAAGCAGAAACACTTTCTAAAGTGGATTTGATGCCACAAGCCATCAAAGATTGGTATGTTCGAAATAATAAATCCGCTTATTTAACTCCATTAGAATACAATAATGATGAATTATCAGACGTTTGGGATATGGAGATGTTAGCGTCAGATGCCATTCCAGTAAGGATTCCAAAAGACACTATCAAAAAAGATACTAATACAAAAAGTTCTTTACCAGCTGCACCAACAAGCCTACCTAAAACAAATAAGGATAGCGCAGTACTGAATAATAAAAAGAAGATCATCAAAAACAAAGTGATCAATCCAAAAAAACCGGCTATAAAAAAGAAGACTACCCTTAAAAATGTCAACCAGCTCTAACCAAAACAATTTTTCCAAAGGCACAGATTTAGCCGTAATCGTTTTATATATGATTATGGTAGCGATAGGTGTTTTGTGCATATACATGGTAGAGTATAATCCAAACACTAGTTGGAGCACTTCATTTATCACTGCTAAAACCAATTATAGCAAGCAATTTTACTTTGCCATATTTTGTAGTTTCATAGGCATATTCATTTTATTAATGGATAGCAAGGTATTTACTGCCCTTGCCAATATTTTATACGCTGGGGGAATTTTACTGATGCTGGCAACATTTGTGTTAGGTAAAAATATCAATGGTTCCAAAAGTTGGATACCTATTGCAGGTGGTTTTAACTTACAACCTGCTGAGTTATGTAAAATTTTTACAGCATTATTTTTAGCAAAGTTTATATCTAAACCTGAAACAGACTTTACAAAATTAAAATCTCATTTAATTGCTGGGGCTATGATTGCTTTGCCTGCTGTTCTATCCATCATGCAACACGAGCTGGGTTTAGCTTTAGTCTATAGCGCCTTTTTATTTGCGATGTATAGAGAAGGATTACCTGCTGCAATATTAGTCATTGGTTTATCCTTTGCAGTATTGGTGATTGCAGCATTATTATTGGAGCCAACTGTATTAGCAATTATCTTAACCGTGATCGCATCTTTGATTATTTTATCCATGATTAAAAGATTCAAAAGAAATAAAAATACCATTCTAGTTGTAATAGGTATTTGGGCTATTTGTTTTGGTACAGTCAGATTTGTAGTGCCTTATATCTTTAATAATGTATTAGAGTGTTATCAAAGCACCCGTATTTATAGCATGGTGGGTAAAGAATATGATTGTAGCATGAATATAAAAGCAGCTGCAAACATGGCAGTTGGCAAAAAAAGTATCAAGCCAGATGATTATAATGTAAAACAAAGTAAAATCGCCATTGGTTCTGGCGGTTTCTGGGGAAGAGGCTTTTTAAAAGGAACTCAAACAAGAGGAAAATATGTACCTGCACAACATACTGATTTTATTTTTACCTCACTAGGTGAAGCCTTTGGATTTGTGGGAACATTTACTTTCTTAGCATTGTACTTATTCTTCCTATTTAGATTAATTAGAATTGCAGAAAGACAAAGAAGTACTTTCTCTAGAGTGTACGCTTATAGTGTAGTGGGTATTTTCCTTTTTCATATTGCGGTCAATATTAGTATGACCATTGGCTTATTCCCAGTAGTTGGCATCCCTTTGCCATTGATTAGTTATGGAGGATCTTCCTTACTCACTTTCACTGCATTGATCTTTATTTTATTAAGATTAGACGCAGATAGACAAATGGTGCTTCGTTAATGCTTATTTTTGCGGCATGCAAATTCATCCCTTATCAGAAGGTAGTTTTACAATAGATCAAACCAAGGT
>VFQS010000447.1_pt1 | contig 47039 bp, 52 predicted proteins | sample 3512361 | NCBI WGS metagenome assembly VFQS01 (sample SAMN10412375, study PRJNA504923) | tailings metagenome | isolation source: Relicate 1 Philex TSF3 active mining | place: Philippines
GCTGGCGCGAGACATTTATTTACTCCGGCCTATTCGGCGTTGTGCTGCTTGGGCTTTGGCTGTGGCTCTACAGCAACCCGCGCGAAAGCGGCAAAGTCAGCGCAGGCGAGCTGAAATGGATTGAACATGATCCGCCCGAAAAGATCGAAAAAATCGGCTGGAGCCGGATCGTCCGCAAACGCGAAGCATGGGCTTTTGCGACTGCAAAGTTTCTGACCGACCCGGTTTGGATCCTCATGCTGTTCTGGCTGCCCAAATATTTCAGCACGACATATAATGTTGATATTAAGGTCGTGCTGTTGCCGATGATCCTGATGTATCTTCTGTCCGATGTCGGCAGCATTGCCGGCGGATGGTTATCATCACGGCTTATTCAACGCGGGCGCACACCCAATTTTGCGCGCAAGGTCGCTATGATTATCGCCGGCCTATGCGTGCTCCCACTACTCTTTGTTACGGGTGTCAGCAACATGTGGCTCGCGGTTCTGCTGATCGGCATCGCACTGGCAGGGCATCAGGCATTTTCCACCAACCTGTTGTCGATTCCGCCAGACATGTTCCCGAAACGGGCCGTGGGCAGCGTGATTGGCCTCGGCGGATTTGCCGGCGGTATTGGCGGCATGATTATGGCGAAGTCGACGGGCTTGGTTCTGGATGCGACTCAGGGCAATTACGCCATCATCTTTGCGATATGCACCACGGTGTATTTCCTTGCGGTTGCGGCCATCCATTTGCTGTCGCCCCGCCTTGCAAAGGTTGAAGTGCAATAGGTCATGACGCCACGCTTCATCATGGCCAACGCGCGCGATAATGTTGCGATAGCCATTGCTGACCTTGCCGTCGGCGATGTCCTGACAAATGGGTGCATGGTCGCCGAACCTATATCGGCCGGACATAAGGTCGCCTTGACCGCGATTGCCAGCGGCGACGCGGTTATCAAGCTTGGCCAACCCATCGGCCTTGCGTCTGAAGCCATTGCCGCAGGCGCACATGTGCATAGCCACAATTTGCATTTCGCACGCACACCGGCGGGCAGCCAGACGGGCGTCGACCTACGCACCCCCGAACCGATCGAGGCCAGCTTCGACGGGTTTGTTCGTACTGATGGGCGCGTGGGTACGCGTAACTTCATCGGCATACTGACCTCGGTAAACTGTTCCGCGACGGTGGCGCGCCGTATTGCGGCCCATTTCACTCCGGAACGTCTGGCCGCCTTTCCTTATGTCGACGGCGTCGTCGCCTTCACCCACCATTCGGGATGCGGCATGGCGAAGGACGGCCGCGGCATTGAAAATCTGCGTCACACCATCACGGGATACGCCACCAACCCCAACTTCGCCGGCGTCCTTTTGGTGGGGCTCGGCTGCGAAGTGAACCAAATTCAGGACATGCCCGGCTTTCGCGGGGATGCGCTGAACATTCAAGACGCGGGCGGCACTGCTGCGGCGATCAGCGCAGGCATAGAGATTGCGGAACGCCTTGTGCGCAGCGCCAACGCATGCCGTCGCCAATCTGTCTCCGCTGCCAACCTCACCATCGGTTTGCAATGCGGTGCGTCCGACGGCTATTCCGCGATAACCGCAAACCCGGCGCTGGGTGCAGCGGTTGACCGGCTGGTGGCCGCAGGTGGTCGCGCCATCTTGTCCGAAACGCCCGAAATTTATGGCGCCGAACATCTGCTCGTGCGCCGTGCTGTATCGCCAGACGTCGCGGATACGCTCGCCGATCGGCTTGTCTGGTGGGAGGAATATGCTGCCCGCGATGGCGCAAGCCTCGACAACAACCCGTCGCCGGGGAACAAGGCAGGCGGCATCACCACCATTCTCGAAAAATCCTTGGGCGCGGTTGCCAAAGCAGGCTCAACACCGCTCAACGCGGTTATTGACTATGCCCGAACAGTGACTGCGCCCGGCCTGACGTTCATGGACTCACCGGGATATGACCCCTGCTCTGCCACGGGCCAGATCGCAGGCGGCGCGCATTTGATTTTGTTTACGACGGGCCGTGGCTCGGTGTTTGGATCGATCCCCTCGCCGACCATCAAACTTGCATCCAACGCTGCCCTCGCGCGAAATATGGCGGACGACATTGATGTGGATTGCAGCGGCATATTAGACGGCGTCAGCGTCGATGACATGGGCACGCAGATATTCGCCCGCATTCTGGAAACCGCCAGCGGCCAAAAAACCGCGTCGGAACTGCTCGGCCTGGGCGAAAACGAATGGGTGCCGTGGATACCCGGCGCAACCTATTGAATGGAGGCGCGCTTAATCAGCGCCCCAACACGCAGCCCTTAAAAGCCCATGAAGCGCACATTGCCTTCAACGGGCTCGCGCTGACGCTCAAAACCATTCACCGCAGCCTCTTCATCGCGATAACCAATGGCAATGCCGCAGAAGAAAATATGCGTTTCATCCGACACGCCGATGAACTCCTTGATGAGCTTTGCATGCACGGCAAGGAATTCTTGCGGGCATGTGTCCAAACCTTCGCCCCGCAGCAGCAGCATGATCGTTTGCAGCCACATGCCAACATCTGACCATTGCGGCGAGCCCATGCGGCGGTCGAAATAACACATCAGCACCGCAGGCGCTTTGAACGACGTGACATTGTTGCGCACAAATTCACTGCGCTGATCTGCGGCTGAACGGCCAATACCCATCGCCTGATACATCGACGCCCCAATCTGTTGCAGGCGCGCCTTACATTCCGGGATGACTTCGGGCTCTGACCATGAATATTCCGGCGGGTCCTGCATTGGCGATGCCAGCATCTTCTTTTGCAGCTCCGCAAGCGGCTCCCCGGTGAGGATCGTTGCCTCCCAAGGTTGGAAGTTACAACCAGAAGGCGCCCACCGCGCGGTATCCATGACCCTATGGAGCACATCCAAGGGAACAGGATCGGGCTTGAACGCCCGGATGGAACGGCGGGAAAGTACGGCATCGCTAACAGTCAGTTTGGTCATACCAACCCACCTGCCGCGCAAGTCGCGCTTGGTCAAGCTGAAGTGACTTATGTACTGAATAAACAGCCAGTTGCTGCACGGCTGGAGCCAAAGCGGCGAGACCCAATGCGGGCCGAAGTAATGTGTATGAGAGAAATGGTGCCGCCTATAGGATTCGAACCTACGACCCCCGCATTACGAATGCGATGCTCTACCAACTGAGCTAAGGCGGCGCTGGCCTGTTGGCCGTGGGGAGCGCATAGCCAAGTGCGTCTGTGAGTTCAAGTGACCTTGTGCCAAATACGCGGACCGCATGAAATGCACGTGCGAAATAGCGCGTCCTTATTCGCCGGACAGGACCCAGCCGACGCTGATTTCTTTGGCAGCCAGCGGAACGTCGAGCCGTGCCTCGCTAAAATCGACCTTTTCTCCGGGGCCAAGCGTGCGTGCCTTTGCCTTCATTTTCCAGCTGTAGACGGACCGGCCACTTGCATCCTTCAGCGTGACCAGCATTTCAGGCACATTTTGCTCCACGGCTGTCGGATTAACGATACTGCCGCTCGCGATGAAATAGGGCGTGCCATCCTCGCGTTCGTTGAGTTCGAGATTGTCGTTCAAAACGATGGTCAGATCGGGTTCCGCCGCCGCGTTTGAAAGGCCGATTTGGGGCATGCCGAAATAGGATATCGCGCCGCCAATGGCCGCCACCAAAATGGCAAGGGCGACAGCGGCCATCATCCATATCTTCGAGAGATTCCGGCGCGCCTTGAACGGTGGTTCATGGGCAAAATGGCTCTGCGCAGGCGCATCGTCCAATAATCCGCCGCGCGGCACAGCGGGTTGCGCAGAGGCTGTAGGGGCTTCAGCGGATCCAGCGCGCATGTCCGCAAAATTTGGAAATGCAGGCTCCGTCGTCCCGGCATCATTTGCGCGTTCTGCGTCCACCGCACTTGGCGCAACGAATGGCGGGGGCGGGGGCGCAGGCTGCGGAACGGGTGCGGGCGTAGGCTCGTCCACGGGTGCAGCCGGTGGCGCCGCCTGCGCTGACGGTGTTGCCTCGGCGGGTGGCGCGCTCTGCGTGTCCACGGGTGCAACAGCGGCGGGTGCCGGTGCTACCTGTGGCGCAACCGCCGCCTGAAACCAGCTATGTTTGCAGTTGGCACAGCGCACTTGGCGGCCGTCAACACCAACGGCATTGTCAGGGACGGCATAACGTGTGCGGCAGGATGGACAAACGAGCAGCATTTCTGCGCATAAACAGCAGCCGCCGATGACTTGCAACCCTGCTTTCATAAAATGCTGTGGACGGAGGAGGTTCGTCCGCCGCTGGTTGCATGAATAGCCTTTGCCCCGTCCTGCCGTTTGTGCCATTTATCGCATTGATGCAGAGCGTGGTGGAATTCGACAATGTGGGGTTAAGATACGGAGCGGGGGTGGAAACACTCACCGACCTCAGCTTTACTTTGTACCCCGGAAGCTTCCATTTCCTGACCGGCGCATCGGGTGCAGGCAAGACATCGTTGCTGAAATTATTATATCTCGCGCATCGCCCAAGCCGGGGTGCCATCCGCATGTTCGGGCATGGCGCCAGTACCTTGCCGTGCAACCGCTTGCCGGGGCTTCGACGCCGGATTGGTGTCGTTTTCCAAGATTTCCGCTTGGTTCCGCATTTGTCGACCTTCGACAATATCGCCCTGCCGTTGCGCATTGCCGGCGTTCAAGAAAAGGATTTACGCGGCCCAGTCGCCGAAATGTTGGCGTGGATTGGCCTGACCGAACGTGCAGAAGCACGGCCCGCGACGCTTTCGGGCGGTGAACAGCAACGGGTCGCCATTGCCCGCGCGGTCATTGGCCGCCCTGAACTGCTTGTGGCCGACGAGCCGACGGGAAATGTCGATCCGGAAATGGCGCGCCGGTTGCTGCAACTGTTTGCTGCGCTGAACAAGTTGGGAACGACAGTTGTGGTCGCAACGCACGACATCCATTTGCTGCAAGAGATTGAGGGCGCGCAGATGATGCGGCTCGACAAAGGCCGCTTGTCCGATCCCACAGGGTCCCTGCGTCACCCCCCACGGCCGTTGGTTTTGGACAACTGATGCTGCTGGATTTCGCCCTTCCTGCGCATGACCGCAAGCTCATCCCCGAAGGCCGTTTATCAGGGCCGATGCCATGGGTGATTGCCATCATGTTGTTTCTGACATTGCTGGTGGCGGCAGGCGGGCTGACATTGACTGAGGCTGCGCGCCAAGGGGGTCAGGATCTCGCGCGGCAAGTGACGGTCCAAATCATCGAGTCAGACCCTGCACAGCGCGCAGCGCAACGTGCCGCAGTCACCCGCACGCTGCGCAAGCTGGACAGCATTGCAGAGGTGAAGCCTGTGCCGGATACGCAAGTGCGGGCTTTGCTCGAACCATGGCTGGGCACGGGCGTTATTGACACAGATGTACCCGTCCCGGCATTGGTCGATGTGCGCTTCGCCTCTGAACCCACGGCCGAAACGCTCACCCGCTTACAGTCAACGCTGCGTTCGGTTGCGCCCAATATCCGTGTGGATTCACACAGCAGCTGGATGGCGCCGTTTTTCGAACTCATGCGCGCGCTGCTATGGCTGGCGGCGGCCGTGTTCCTTTTGCTGCTCGTCGCCACATCGGCTGTGGTGATTTTGGCGGTTCGAAGCACGCTGAATACCCATCGCGAAACGATAGAGATTATGCACCTGATGGGCGGCACCGATGTTCAGGCCGCGCGGCTTTTCCAACGTCGCGTTGCCTTGGATGCGTTGCTCGGCGGCATCGTCGGTTTCATTGTGGCAGCGGTTGTTATCATTGCCGTCGGTGGCCGGTTCGCGGCGGTTGAGCCCGGACTTTTGTCTGGCGCGCACTTTCCCTATTATGGCTGGGCGATCCTTGCGCTCATTCCGCTTGCCGTGATGGCGCTTGCCATGCTTATGGCGCGTATGACGGTGATTTCGGCGTTGAAGAGAATGTTATGATCAGACGGTCCATTGCTTTTGTGTTGCTTGTCTGGATGCTTGGCTTCGCCTGGTTTGCATTGCTTTTGCCGCAACCCGCCGCAATCACCCCAACCGACGCCGTCGTTGTCCTAACGGGCGGGCCGCTCCGGATCGACCGCGGGCTTGAGATATTGGCATCGGGGCAGTCGCAAAAAATGCTGATTTCCGGGGTCGACCGCGATGTCAAACCGCGGGAGCTTGCCGCGCAATATCCGGGTTCTGCAAAATATTTCAAATGCTGCATCGATCTGGGGTTCCAGTCTGTCGATACCCGATCAAACGCATTGGAAACGGCAGCATGGGCCAAGCGGAACAAAGTGACCAGCTTGCGGCTTATCACGCATGATTGGCATATGCGGCGCGCGCGCTTTGAACTCGACAGGGAATTGTCCGGCAATGTGGCTGTCACCAATGATGCCGTATCGACCCACCCATCGCTGGGCGCGCTGTTCAAAGAATATAATAAATATTGGTTGCGGGCTGTCGCGTCGCTGCTGGGCATGTAGCCGATGATCGCGTTGATCCGATCTGCCTTATACATTGCCATTTTCTACACGGGATCGGTGTTTTTCGTGGCCACGGCCTTTTTCGCGCAGTGGTTTTCGATTCCGCTGATGCAATGGGCGGTGCGCGGCTGGTCGCGCTGGCAATATGCCTGCTACCGCCGCATTTTGGGCATCACGATTAAAATTGAGGGCCACTTGCCGCACAAGCCCGTGCTCTATGCGATCAAGCATGAAAGCATGTTTGAGACGATCGACATGCCGCGTATGTTTAACAAGCCCGCTGTGGTCACCAAAAAAGAATTGTTCGACATACCCTTTTGGGGTCCCGCAGCGCGCGCTTATGGCATGATACCCGTTGACCGCAATGGCGGCGCGTCCGCATTGCGCGCGATGCTCGTTTTGGCGAAAAAGATGATCGCAGACGGGCGGCCCATTGTGATTTTCCCCGAAGGCACGCGCGTCGCGCCGGGCAGCCAACCGCCGCTGCAATCGGGATTTGCCGGACTGTATAAGCTCATAAACCTGCCCGTGGTGCCAATCGCGGTCAACAGCGGCACCTTAAGCCCGCGCAGGACTGGTATCTGGAAATCGGGGACGATTACATACAAAGTAGGCGAAGAACTGCCCACCGGCCTTCCGCGCGAAGACATTGAAGCGCGGGTGCATGCGGCGATTAATGCGCTGAATTAATGCTTGCGTCCAAAGTCTGGCGCGTCGTCATCTTGACCCTGTTCGACAATCGACCGCCGGATGTCACGCGTGCGGCTGAACAATGCCTCCAACTCGTCGCCTTTGCCGTAACGGATGGCGCGTTGCAGGGCGCTTAAATCTTCCGAAAAACGCTGCAGCATTTCAAGCACAGCGTCCTTGTTCGACAGGAACACGTCACGCCACATCACGGGATCGGACGCAGCGATGCGGGTGAAATCGCGGAAACCACCGGCGGAATATTTGATAACTTCGCTTTGCGTCACGCCTTCAAGATCATCGGCGGTTCCAACAATCGTATAGGCAATAAGATGCGGCAGATGGCTGGTGACTGCCAACACCATATCATGGTGGCGCGCATCCATGATTTCGACATCCGCACCCAGGCGCTGCCAAAAACTGCGCAAGCGCTCGACAGCAGCCTCTGGCGCATTTTCGGGCGGCGTCAATATGCACCAGCGGCCCTTGAACAAGGTTGCAAAACCCGCATCCGGGCCGCTTTTTTCCGTACCCGCAACAGGATGGGCGGGAATGATCATGGCGTTGGGCAGAACGGCCGCAAGCGCGTCCGCGACGCTTTGCTTACATGAGCCGACGTCACTGACGATGGCATCGGCAGGCAGGTCGGACGCGAAGTCCGCCGCCACTGCCCCCATGGCGCCTACCGGCACGCACAAAATGACAAGGTCGGCGTCCATGACCGACGCGCTAGCGGTATCGGTGACATCGTCGCATATGCCCAATTCGACCGCACGCGCACGGACAAGCGGATCGGCATCATGGCCGGTAATCCGCACCGATGGCATCTGCGCCTTTACGGCACGCGCGACGGACGAGCCAATGAGCCCAAGCCCGATCACCGTTAAACGCGCAAACGGCAGCATCAGGCGTGCGCTTCCAAAATCTTGCGCAACGCCGCCATGACACCGCGATTTTCATCCTCGGTGCCAATCGTAATCCGCAGCCCGCTGCCAAGGCCCTGACCCGGCAACCAGCGCACGATATAGCCTTCGGCCATAAGACCATTATAGGCCGCTTCTGCGCTGCAATTGCCTTCAAACAATATCATCAGGAAGTTCGCCCACGACGGGATGACTTTCAGGCCATGGTTCGACAATGCCGCACATTCCGCTGCCATCCAGTCGCGCCATAGGGCATTATGCTGGCGGCTGCGCGTCACGAAATCTGTATCGCCAAGCGCGGCAATCGCTGCGGCTTGCCCTGCAGTGGTGACATTGAACGGCGCACGCACGCGGTTAAGCGTCGCGATCAGGCCGGGTTGACCATAGCACCAGCCAATGCGTTCGGCCGCAAGGCCATAGATTTTGGAAAATGTGCGCGTAATCAAAACATTGTCATGCTGGCGTGCAAGCTCCAGCGCGGCAGGGCCGTCATCTTCCAGATACTCGCCATAGGCTTGGTCCAAAACAAGGACGCAGTTGCCGGGCAGGCCAGCATGAAGCCGCGCGATTTCGGCGTCGCTGCAATAAGTACCGGTCGGGTTGTTAGGGTTTGCGACAAAAACAACGCGTGTCTTATCCGTCACCAACGCCAGCAACGCATCCACGTCTGTGCCATAATCCTTATCAGGGGCGACAATCACATTGGCAGCGGCCTTACGCGCGGCGATATCGTACACTGAAAAGCCGTAGCGGACATAAATGATATCATCGCCAGCGCCGGCATAGCCCATGGCGATCAGGTTCAGCAGTTCGTCAGAACCCGTGCCGCACACGATCAGGTCGCTGTCGACGTCATAGGCTGCGCCCAATGCCTCGCGCAGCGCGGTGCTGGCGGGGTCAGGGTAGCGCGCAAGCGACGCGCCTTTATCGACAAGCGCTGCGGCCGCATGTGGGCTGCAGCCCAGCGGATTTTCGTTGGCGGATAATTTTATCAGCACCCGCCCATCATCCGACTTTGCTTTGCCGGGGGTATAGGCGCTGATGGCTTCGATCCATGGTTTGGCGGTAGGCGTGTTCATGCCCGCGGCCATAGCGGCGCAAGCAGCGAAGCGCAACGCTCACCCTATTTGGCCAACACACATGAAAGAGTTTCTATTGTTTCGCACGGCGACGCTGATATGGCATTGTGTATGCAAGAAGATACGCGTTTCGGTCTGGATAAGAAGACACGCCTGCTGGGACCAGTGCGACTGGACAGCGGCGCGGAATTTGCGCCTGTCGATATAGCGTATGAAACCTATGGCGCATTAAACGCCGATAAATCGAACGCCATTCTCATCTGCCATGCGCTGACCGGCGACCAATATGTGGCGTCCACGCATCCTATGACCGGCAAAGACGGTTGGTGGACGCGTATGGTCGGGCCAGGCAAGCCCATCGACCCTGCACGGCATTGTATCATCAGCATCAACGTCATGGGCAGCTGCATGGGCTCTTCGGGCCCCGCCAGCATCGACCCCACAACGGGCGCAGCCTACGCCATGGGTTTTCCCGTCATCACCATCCCCGACATGGTGCGCGCACAGGCGTTGTTGCTTGACCATCTGGGCATCGAAACGCTGGAGGCCGTTGTGGGCGGATCGATGGGCGGCATGCAGGCGTTAAGCTGGGCAGCCTTATATCCCGAACGGGTGAAGTCTGCGGTCGTGATTGCGTCTACCGCCCGCCATTCCGCACAGAATATCGCCTTTCACGAGGTCGGGCGTCAGGCCATCATGGCGGACCCGCGTTGGAACAATGGCGCTTATTATGGCGACGAGGCACCATCAGCGGGCCTCGCCGTTGCCCGTATGGCCGCGCACATCACTTATCTATCGGAGGCAGGCCTCACCGAGAAATTTGGCCGCCGCCTGCAAAACCGCGATGCAAAAAGCTTTGGATTTGACGCCGATTTTCAGGTGGAAAGCTATTTGCGTTATCAAGGGCTTAGCTTCGTAGACCGCTTTGATGCCAACAGCTATCTCTACATCACGCGCGCGATGGACTATTTTGACCTCGCCGAACCGCATGACGGCATTCTGGCGCGGGCATTTTCAGGGACAAAGACGCGCTTTTGTCTGATCAGTTTTGACAGTGACTGGTTGTACCCGACCGCAGAATCGCGCCGCATTGTCCACGCACTGAACGCTGCGGGCGCTGCGGTCAGTTTTGTTGAGCTATCAAGCCCCTTTGGCCATGATGCCTTCTTGCTGGAAGCGCCCGAGATGAACCGCATCGTAGACGGTTTCTTGCGCGCAGGAGAGCAATGATGAGCGCACTTCGCCCTGACCTTGCCATCATCGCTCGTGAAGTCCGCGAGGGGGCCCGTGTGCTCGATGTTGGCTGCGGCGATGGCGCGTTGATGGCGGCGTTGCGTGATACCAAAAATGTCGACGCCCGCGGTCTTGAGCTGAATGCGCACGACGTTGCGACCGCCGTATCCCGGGGCCTATCCGTCATTCAGGGCGATGCCGACACCGATTTGGCGGAATATCCAGACGGCAGCTTTGATTATGCCATTCTCAGCCAGACATTGCAGACGACCAAAAGGCCTGATCTGGTTCTCGACCATCTGGTTCGGATCGGGCGTGAGGCATTTGTCTCCTTCCCCAACTTTGCGCAGTGGCGCATCCGTTTTGCCCATATGTTTGGCGGACGTATGCCCGTTACCAAGCAACTTCCACACCTCTGGTACGACACACCCAATATCCACCATGTGACCATCGACGATTTCCGAAGCTTGTTACACGAACGGAATATCGAGATTGAAGGCCAGTGGTTTCTATCTGGAAACAAGCCGCGCGCCGATCGCTTCGCCAACCTGCTGGCGCAACATGCTGTTTTCAAACTGCGCCGGAAATAGTCCAACATCAAACGATGCGCCGATATCGCGTCGGCCATATGGCCTTTCAGTGAAACTCAACCAGCGGCTTGCCTTCACGCACACTGATTTGGCGATCCTGTTTTGGCGCCCTTTGCGCGACCACAACAGGTGTAATGCGCTCTGCCTGCACGATCGTCACTGTTGCAGTTGCCACCCGCACCGCACCGCGCCGTTGGACGGAACCTCCAGCGGCAGCTGCAGCTGCTACGGCAGCCAAAAGGACTGCGGCGAGAATCATGGCTAAAGTAAACCACCCATTTGCCAATTTTGGCAAGAGTTGATGAAGGTAATTAGCCGTGCCACTGCCGGGAAATACGGCCAATCGCCGGCCAAGTTTCATCCTGTGCCGATTTGCGACAATGCCCCGGGGATTTCTAAACCGATAAAGCCTGTTGCGCCGGCCAACGGGCTTTGCTAGTGGCCCCCTCCTACCTGTCGAGGCGCGTGCGGCCATGGCGGAATTGGTAGACGCGCAACGTTGAGGTCGTTGTGGGCGAAAGCCCGTGGAAGTTCGAGTCTTCTTGGCCGCACCAGACAGCCTGTACCCCTCACCCAGACTGCACCGCGCACCAGACAGCCCTTTTGGGCATGTGATAACCGCCTAACGACAAACATCCTGAAACAAATATGTGTGATATTGCGGAGATTATATCCCGCCCGCGACTCTCGGATACCCGTTGCTATGCACAATAAAGTTCACGGCACATGGGTTCGCGATCCTTCGCTGCGCGACAAGGTGCAAACGGCCGCTATTGACGACGACCGTTTGCACGATGTTTAATTACTGATCGGCTCGTAAAGCTTAAGCCTTGGCCTTCAAACTTTCCGCCACCGCAACGCCGTGCCGCTCAAGCGCTTCGACAATTTTTGCAGCACCTTCAAGATCGCCCCAGAACATGGGGCCGCCGCGATAAATGGGCCAGCCATAGCCATAGATCCAGACCACATCGATATCCGACGCCCGCTGCGCTTTGCCTTCCTGAAGTATTTTGTAGCCTTCATTGACCATCGGGTAGAGTGTGCGTTCGACAATCTCCTGATCGCTGATCTCGCGTTTCGGCAGGTTAGAGGTCGACCGGAACTCTTCAATGATCGCGAGCGCCTCGGCGCTTGGCGTGCCGACGCGCTTTTCATCATAATCGTAAAAGCCCTTGCCGTTTTTCTGGCCAAAGCGGCCCGCCGCGCACAAGGCGTCACGGATCGTTTCAACACGGCTTGGGTCGCGGTGCCAGCCAATATCAAGGCCAGCCAGATCGCTCATCTGGAAAGGCCCCATCGGCATGCCAAAATCGGTATGCACCTTGTCGATCTGCGCAGGTGTTGCGCCTTCCAACAATAATTGCATCGCTGGCTGTTGGCGCGTTGACAGCATCCGGTTGCCAATAAAGCCATGGCAGACACCTGCGACCACCGCCACTTTGCCAATTTTCTTGCCAATGGCCATCGCGGTTGCGAGCACGTCATCCGCAGTCTTTGCACCGCGGACGACCTCCAGCAATTTCATCACATTGGCGGGCGAGAAGAAGTGCATGCCCACCACGTCTTGAGGACGCGAGGTGCTATCGGCGATTTCATCGACATCGAGATAGGATGTGTTCGACGCCAAAATCGCGCCGGGCTTACAAATGGCATCAAGCTTGCCAAACACCTCTTTCTTGACGTCCATGCTTTCATACACAGCTTCAATCACAAGGTCGCAATCTGCGAGATCCTCAAGCGCGAGTGACGGCGTCAACAGACCCATCATGCCCTCGACCTGTTCGGTCGTGAAACGGCCCTTGGCAGCACTATTTTCGTAATTTTTGCGGATGACACCCACACCGCGATCCAGATTTTCCTGAACCATCTCAACGATGGTCACGGGAATCCCCTTGGACAGGAAATTCATCGATATGCCGCCGCCCATCGTGCCTGCGCCAATGACGCCGACTTTCTTAATGTTGCGCAGGGCCAAATCCTTGGGCAGTCCGTCAATTTTCGCCGCCTGTCGTTCGGCGAAGAACATGTGGCGCTGTGCAGCGGATTGCGACCCGCCCATCAGCTTGAGAAATTCAGTGCGCTCGAATTTCATGCCTTCATCAAAAGGCAGTCGTGTCGCGGCCTCAACGCACGCCAAATTGGCGTAAGGCGCTTCAAAGCCACGCCATTTTTTCGCATTAGCGGCCTTCAACTGTTCAATGATGCCAACGTCGCCTGTAAGAGGACGATCGCGGGTTGGCCGAGGACCAACCGAAATCAATTCACGTGCATAAGCGATGGCATCGTCCGCCAAGCTATCTTCGCCCGCAAGCCTGTCGACGAGGCCAATTGCGGCGGCCTTAGTGGCGGGCAAAGGCTCCCCAAGTGCGCACATAGTTGCGGCAGCCTCAATACCCACGACACGAGGAAGCCGCTGCGTGCCACCCGCACCCGGCAGCAGGCCAAGCTTGACCTCTGGCACGCCAAGCCGGGCCGATGGAACCGCGATACGGTAATGGCAGACAAGCGCGGTTTCCAGACCACCGCCCAATGCTGTGCCATGAATTGCTGCCACAACCGGCTTCGGCGCAGTTTCGATGATTCTGAGAACCACGTTGAGGTCAGGATCTTGCAGTGGCTTTCCAAATTCGGTGATGTCGGCGCCTGCAATGAAGGTTGATCCTGCACAACGCAGCACAATCGCTTTGACCGAGTCGTCGGCAAGTGCCAACTCAAAACCGTCTTTCAGCCCCTGCCGGACGTGCCATGACAGCGCATTAACGGGCGGGTTATCGACCAGAACAACCAGGATATCATCGATTTTCTGCGTGGTGACTGACTGCACGGTAAACTCCTCAATATCAGCGCAGGCCATGTTTGGGCTGCGCGCTGGGTAAGATTGAATGTCTCGATGGTTCTAGAATGTTTTGGATCGCGCTGGCAATCCCGCTGCGTCATCACAGCGCAGCGCGCAGATGTTGGGCGTTAGTTTTTCAGGCTTTGAATAATCGCCGAAAAATCCATGCCGCCTTTTCCGTCTGCATCAAATTGCGCATATAGTTCGGCCGCCCGCGCGCCCATGGGCACATCGGCTTTGACGGACTGCGCGGCTTCCATCGCCAGTTTAAGGTCTTTCAGCATCAGTGCGGTCGCAAATCCGCCCTGATAATCATTATCCGCAGGCGATGTCGGTCCGACGCCGGGAACGGGGCAATAGCTTGTCATCGACCAGTTTTGGCCAGAGGCTTTCGACGAAATGTCGTAAAAGGTTTGAAGGTCGAGCCCGAGCTTTTCCGCCATAATAAAGGTTTCGCAGGTCGCAATCATCGATGCACCCAGCAGCATGTTGTTGCATATCTTTGCCGCCTGTCCGGCCCCTGATCCGCCAGCATGAATGACAGCCTTGCCCATCGCCGACAGGATCGGTTCTGCCCGCGCAAAGGCGGTATCGGTGCCACCCACCATGAAGGTCAATGTGCCTCCATTGGCCGCCGCGATGCCGCCCGAGACAGGCGCATCGACCATATCATAGCCAGCCGCGACCGCATCCGCCGTCACCTTGCGCGCGGTATCAACATCAATCGTCGAACAATCGAGCAATATCGCGCCCTTGGGGGCATGGTCCAATACATCGGTTGCAAATACGCTATCGACGATTGTGCCATTGGGCAGCATCGATACGACGGCATCAACGCCATCGACAGCCTCGCGCACCGACGCAAAGGTGGCGCAGCCATTTTCCTGCGCGCGCGCCAAAGCATCCGCCGATAGGTCAAACGCATTTACCGCGTGCCCTGCTTTAACGAGGTTTGCGGCCATGCCGCCGCCCATATTGCCCAGACCGATAAATGCGATTTTCATGTGATTTACCCCATGGTGGGAATGACGAACGCGTTGCCACCGTCGGGCGAGCCGTCGGGCCAACGCTGGGTGATGGTCTTGACCTTGGTCCAGAACTTCACGCCTTCCATGCCATGCTGGTTGGTGTCGCCAAAGGCAGAGCGTTTCCAGCCGCCAAAGCTGTGATAGGCAACGGGAACGGGGATCGGCACGTTAATGCCGACCATGCCGACATTGACGCGTGCTGCAAATTCACGGGCGGCGTGGCCATTGCGCGTGAAGATCGCGACGCCATTGCCATATTGGTGCTTCGACGGAAGCGCCAAGGCCTCTTCAAAGTTTGTAGCGCGGACAATCTGCAACACTGGGCCGAAGATTTCTTCCTTATAGCTTTCCATGTCGGTGGTGACGTGGTCGAACAAGGTTGGTCCAATGAAGTAACCTTCTTCATGTCCCTGCAGCTTGAACCCGCGTCCATCAACAATCAGCTCGCCGCCTTCATCAACGCAGGTCTGGATCCAGCCTTCGACCTTTGCCTTATGCTGTGCGGTTACAACAGGACCATAATGCGCTTCGGCATCGGTTGAGATGCCCACGCGTAGCGCTTGTATCGCTGGAATGAGCTTCGCCTTCAGGCGCTCGGCCGTGTCGTCGCCAACTGGCACAACGACGGGGAGCGCCATGCAGCGTTCACCGGCTGAACCAAAGGCCGCGCCAGCCAAATCATTGACGACTTGGTCGAGGTCTGCGTCGGGCATGACGATGCCATGGTTCTTCGCGCCGCCCATGGCCTGCACACGCTTGCCGTTGGCAACGCCGCGATTGTAAACATAATGCGCAATGTCGGACGAACCGACAAAGCTGACCGCGCCGATGGCGGGGTGGTCAAGAATGGCGTCGACCATTTCCTTGTCGCCATGCACGACCTGGCAAATGCCTTCGGGCAAGCCAGCCTCGATAAACAGTTCCGCCAACCGCACAGGAACACTGGGGTCACGCTCGCTTGGTTTGATGATGAAGGCATTGCCCGTCGCAATCGCGGGGCCGCACATCCACAAGGGGATCATGCCGGGGAAGTTGAACGGCGTTATGCCTGCACCAACGCCGATAGGCTGACGCATCGAATATACATCGATGCCGGGGCCAGCGCCTTGGCTATATTCGCCCTTCATGACATGCGGGATGCCGCAACAAAATTCGATGACTTCCAACCCGCGCTGAATGTCGCCCTTACTGTCGGCAATGACCTTGCCATGTTCGGACGAAAGCATATGCGCCAGATCATCCATATTGGCCTCAACCAAGCGTTTGAATTCGAACATCACGCGTGCGCGGCGCTGCGGGTTGGTCATTGCCCACGCCGGTTGCGCGGCCAATGCTGCCTGCACCGCGCGTTCCAAAACAGCGGCATCACCCAATGCAACGCGGGCCTGAACGCCGCCATTGTTTGGATCCATTATGTCGCCAAAACGCGATGCGCTAGCGCCCGTGCCACCGCTAATGAAATGATCGATTTGACGCATAGCTCTTCTCCTAATTCCGTGCGCCGCCAATGCCCGTGTCAGCCCATTAATGCAACCTCGCTATATTATGGTTCAAAAATTGCTGACGGTGCATATATGGGCTTCAGAACGCCGCAATATCCTTATCCTTCATTTTTTCAGGAATCTGCATGATCACGCTATTGGCTCGCACCTCGCTACTGGCGGTCGCTTTCGGTACGCCTGCTGCTTATGCGCAGGAAAGTGCCGAACCGATTATCATTGTCACCGGAAAAGGGCTCGACCAGACGAAGGGTGACCCCGCTTATGGCTCGGTGGAAATCGACCGCGCGCGCCTAAGCAGCGAAGCGTCTGGCCGGATTGAAAATATCCTCGCCGATGTTGCAGGATTTCAACAGTTCCGGCGTTCCGACAGCCGGTCCGCCAATCCATCGGCGCAAGGGGCCACCTTGCGCGCGCTTGGCGGCAATGCGTCAAGCCGCACGCTGGTGCTGCTTGATGGCGTGCCTCAGGCCGACCCGTTTTTTGGTTACATCCCCTTTAGCGCAATCACCCCCGAACGTTTATCATCCATCCGCGTCACGCGCGGCGGCGGCAATGGTGCCTTTGGTGCAGGGGCCGTCGCAGGGACGATCGAGCTGAACAGCGCAGGGCGGGGCGACATTCCCGATGCGGCATTGTCGGCCTTTTATGGCAGCGGCAACGCCAGCGAATTGTCCGCTGGCCTCGCGACCGACCTCGGTGCCGGATTTGTCAGCATATCGGGTCGGTGGGATCGCGGCGACGGGTTTTACACAGCGCCAAGCGCAACACGCCAGCCAACCGACGTCCGCGCCGCATATGACAGCTGGTCAACCGGATTGCGCGCTGTTGCACCTTTAGCGGACGGCGTTGAGCTGCAGTTCCGCGGACTGCTGTTTCAGGACCATCGGACGTTAAGATTTGCAGGCGCAGACAGCAGCTCCGAAGGACAAGACGCGAGCATCCGCATCGTGTCGCAGGGCCGCTGGCAAGTCGACGCGCTGGCCTATGTCCAGGCGCGCAATTTTACCAACATCGTGATCAGCGCCACGTCGTTCCGCAAAACGCTCGACCAAAGAAACACGCCATCCACGGGCGTCGGTGGCAAAATAGAGGTCAGGCCACCCGTTGGCGGCGATCATCAATTGCGCATGGGCGTCGATGCGCGGCTGTCTGAGGGCGAGCTGTTTGAAGATGTCTACAGCGGCGTCACCGGCCTCGTCACCGCACGGCGCAACGCCGGTGGCAACAGCGCGACATTTGGTGTTTTCGCAGAGAATGATTGGACGCTGGGCGATTTAACGCTGACCGGCGGCATCCGTGCAGACCGTTGGACGATCACCAACGGCTTTTTTGCAGAGCGCGCCACCAACGGAACCGTCGTGCGCGATGATGCCTTTGCCGATCGCGCAAGTTGGCAGTCCAGCGCACGCGTTGGCGCATTATATACGGCGACCGATGACCTCGCGCTCCGTGCCGCGGCTTATACCGGTTTTCGTCTGCCCACGCTGAACGAACTCTACCGCCCGTTCACCGTCTTCCCCGTAGCAACGCGCGCCAATGAAGCGTTGAACGTGGAAAAGCTGCGCGGTGTCGAGGCGGGGTTTGATGTCCGGCCCGCCACTGGCATGACCCTTGGCGCAACACTGTTTTACAACAGGCTCAACGACGCCATCGCCAACGTCACCATTGGCACTAATCTGCGCCAGCGCGGCAATGTCGATGCAGTCATTGCCAAGGGCGTCGAGCTCAGCGGCGAAGCGCAATTTGGTACCGTCAGCATTGCCGCATCTTATGCGTTCAGCCACAGCGAAGTGCGCGCCTCCGGCATCGCCAGCGGCCTCAACGGCCTCACACCTGCACAAAGCCCCCGCCATGCCGCAAATGCCACGGTGCGGTGGGCGCCACGCACCAACGCCATATTTTCGGCAACAGCCCGTTATGTCGGCGCACAATTCGAAGATGATCTTGAGGCAAATATTTTGCCATCGGCGCTAACCTTTGACGGGCTTGCGCAAATCCCCCTCACCCGGCAGATCGCATTGACCGGCCGGGTCGAGAATATCCTCAATGAAGAAGTTGTAACCCGCAAAGTGAGAACGTCCATAGACCTTGGAACCCCCCGGATATTCTGGATCGGACTGAAATTTTCAGCCCAATAGTAGCTTCGCGATACTGTTCGGGGTTTTCCGACAAAAGCATGACGGTTGCGATTGCGCCATCGGGCGAACGGCCAGTTACGTGAATTCATCTGCGTCGACCAATCGCGGGCATAGTTTCGTCGCATTAAAATCGCTTCACATGGATGGCGCACAGGCATACGGTCCAAGCCAAATCAATGGAGAGTTTATGAAAAGCATTTTGAAAATGGGTGTCGCGGCCGTCTGTGCCAACCTGATTTTGCCAGCCACCACTATATATGCCCAAACCCCGGCCACGTCCGTCGGAATGGCGAGCGAAGATGCGCGGCTAACCGCATTTTTGGATGCGGAATTCAGCGAATATCTCAAGCAACAGCCGCAAGTGGCAACGCGCCTTGGTCTCAAGGACGGCGGTGACCGCTGGAATGATATCAGCGACAAAGCGGCAGCAGAACAGGTCAAATGGCGTCAGGCAAGCGTTGCCCGCATGAAAGCCGCATTCAACCGCGCCAACCTTTCGCCCGAAGCACAGGTGAATTTCGACATCTGGGCATTGGAAGCCGAGCGCGCTGTCATGAGCGAAGCAAACCGGATGTATCGCCCGCCTTTCTACTCGCGCCTCTATTCGGTGCACAGCCAGCTGGCGGACTTTTTGGTCAACACCCATGGGGTCGCCGACGCCACTGACCTCAAAAATTATATCGCTCGGCTGCGCGGCATGCCGGCGGTGCTGGACATGGCCATTGAACGCACGCAAGCGAGCGAACGCGCTGGCATTCGCGCACCCAAATTTCAGGTCGAGTCCGTCATTTCCGGCAGCGAGAAGCTCACCAGCGGCGCGCCATTCACGGCCGGACCCGACTCGGCGCTTTGGGCAGATGTTCAGGCCAAGACCGAAGCATTGGTCACCGCGGGCAAAATCTCGCGCGGCGATGCAGACGCCATGCTCGCCGAAGCGCGGGCGGCCATTCTTGACCTGAAGCCTGCTTATGGCCGGGTGATTGCATGGGGCAAGGCAAGCTTGCCAGCTGCGCCAAGCGGCCGCGTTGGTGCCATTTCGCTTCCCGGCGGTGCGGACTATTACGCCAACGAACTGAAGCTGAATACGACAACCGACTATACCGCGAACCAAATTCACAAAATTGGTCTTCAGGAAGTGGCGCGCATTGAAGCGGAACAGGACGCCTTGGCACAAAAGGCAGGGTTCAAGGACCGCAGCGCTTTTTACGCCGAACGCGCCAGGCTATATCCGCCAAAGCCTTTTGACGACGCCGCGCGTGCCGAATATCTCGCCACCGCAAATGCCTTTGTCGCCAAAACGCGCACGCTGCTGCCCGCCTATTTCGGCATGACGCCAGCTTTCGGCATTGAGGTGGTGCGCGAACCTGCGTTTAGCGAAGTCGCCGGCGGTGCCGCGCACGCGTCTGCGCCAAGCCCCGATGGCAAGCGCCCCGCCCGCACCTATGTGCATCTTGTGGGTACGACCCCCGATCCAGCGGCGCTGTACACGCTGATGTGTCATGAGGCGGTTCCCGGGCACAACACTCAGGGCGACATTCAGGTGCGGCAGCAAGGCGGGCCCAAATTCCGTTCGGTCACGGGCTATGTCGCGTTTGGCGAAGGCTGGGGGCTGTATGCCGAAGCTTTGTGCAAGGAAATGAATGCGTTTCCCGACATTGCGGCTGATTTCATGCGGCTGGATGCAGAACTGTTCCGTGCAGCGCGTCTCGTCACCGATACCGGCATCCACGCGCTGGGTTGGACCGAGGACCAAGCCGTAACCTATATGAACACGACGGGTCGGCAGCCGATTGAACGGTCACGTTCCGAAGTACGCCGCTATATCACGCTGCCCGGGCAAGCCACTGGCTACAAGATTGGCATGCTGAAGATCATGGCGGAGCGCAAAAAGGCTGAAGCCGCGCTTGGCGCGAAATTCGATATCAAGGGTTTCCACGACCTTTTAATCGCGTCAGGTTCACAACCCTTGTCCATCCTTGAACGCCGTGTCGATGAATGGATCGCCGCGCGGGCGAACAATCTCAACAAATGAGTAACCAATGATACTATAAAGGTGAAATCCGAAATGACCGCTTAGCAATGGGCTTAGGCCAACCTGCGAATAGTCAGCAACTTGCAGAACTGCGCCGCAACAACCGCGTAAAAACGCGCCGTGCGTCCACGCAAATCTGGTATGATTTAGCGGATGATAAAGTCTGCTTATGCGTTCGCAGCATGGAAGCCATCCTTGGGGACGAAGGCCATGTGGGGCAAATGTTGAATACCGCCCTGCAATTGAACAAGCCTGAGGCAAGTTCACCCCCAGCACGTGGCGCGGCAGGATTCGCCCGCATCATTTAACGGGGTGATGTTGGAGTCATCAAAATATGGCGGAGACGGTGGGATTCGAACCCACGATAGAGTCACCCCTATACACACTTTCCAGGCGTGCGCCTTCGACCACTCGGCCACGTCTCCGCATTCCCCAAAGGGACGCACGCCCCTAGCCGCTCCTTTCCGCTTTCGCAAGGCACAGTGATTTGCCATAAGCTTGTTGATGAAAAGATATCTGCCCTTGTTCACCAGCGCCGCGATCTGCGCCGCTCTCCCCGTTTCGGCACAGGACGCCAAAACCTATCCCGCGCCGTCGGAGATTGTGGCGGCAGCCAAGGCAGGCGACTGGGTCGCCATTGCGCCGTCGGATATATTGGTGATGGACCTCGCCCCCGATTCGAAAGGCAAGCAACGCCGCGTCATCATTCAATTGATGCCTGTACCGTTCAGCCAGGGTTGGGTCAGCAATATCCGCAAACTGGCGGCAGCGCATTGGTGGGACGGCACCAGCATCAACCGCGTGCAGGACAATTATGTCGTGCAATGGGGCGATGCGACCGAGAAGAAGGCGTTGCCGGACGGGTTGGCGGTCGTGGACGCAAAGGATTATGTCACCCCTGACTGGCCGACCAAGGATTGGATTTTGGCTCGCGCAGACGGAAGGCCAGACGCCTACGCAGGCGCCCATGGCTTCTATCTTGGCTGGCCGCTGGCAAAGGGCCGTGAGGGGCTTTGGTCAGTCCATTGCTACGGCATGGTCGGCGTTGGCCGGAACCTGTCACCTGACACCGGCACGGGCGCGGAACTCTATACGGTGATCGGTCACGCGCCGCGGCACTTGGACCGCAACATCGCGCTGGTCGGACGGGTGATTGAGGGCATCGAGCATATGTCCAGCCTGCCACGCGGCACGGGTGCACTTGGCTTTTACGAGAAGGAAGAAGATCGCGTGCCAATCCTGTCGGTGCGGATTGGGAACGGAGCAAAGGACGTGCCAGCGTTCGAATATCTGTCAACAGATAGCAAAAGTTTTGCGGCCTATGCCGACGCGCGCGCCAATCGGCGGGATGCCTTTTTCAACATCCCTGCTGGCGGCGCAGATATTTGCAACATTCCGGTCCCGATACGCCGGAAAGGCAATTAGGGTCAAACGGGGTACTTAGGGGGTTGGAGCGGGAACGTTCGACGGCGCGGCCTCAACCGGTGGCGCGACGATTACGGGAACCGCTACGGGTTGCAGGATGGCGACCTGCTCAAGTCGGTCGAGCGCTTTGCGGGCATCGCTAAACCGTTTGGCCCGAACCATCCATGATTGCGCGATGGATGCGCCGGGCAAAGCCGCAACTTCCGTCACAGCAAGATCAAGCTTGCCTGCATCGACCAGCGCTTCGGCGCGGATCAGCCGTTCATTTGGCGCGAGTGATGGTCCGTTTTCTTTGCGCAGCACGAACAGTTCCGACAATTCACGCTTCACGGTCGCCCAATTGCTGTCGTCTCGATTGCCCGTCAAAAGCACTGGCGCAAGTCCGCGCAATTCGGTTTTCAGGGCATCAATCGTGACTGGCGCTTGCCCAGCCGATAGCACCGCGGCAACGGATTGCGGCTGGGTCGCGCCAAAACGCAGGCGCAACTGTTCAGCCAGATTGCCGAGCGGCGCACCCTTATCAATCGTGCGGCGCACCGTATAAATGAGCAACAGCCCATCCGCGCGCGCGACTTCTGGCGAGAGCATATTGGGCGATGGAAAATTTGGAACCATTTGGTCCGTAACCGGCTGTGCGATAACAGCAGGGTCTGTGGCGACGACATTGCCAACGGGCCCAGTCGATGACTCAACCGCCACTGGGGCATCAGATGATGTCAGAAAACCATATTTGTCGGCGATCACATAAGCGACAATCGCGCCGCCGACGAAGGCACATAAAATAAGCAGCATGATGTGCTTGAACGAAAACCCACGGCGTGATGTCGCGGTCGCTGTTTGAAAATCGGTCATGATGCTCCTTCAATAGCGGCATTCGGCGGCAGGGCGCAATCTATCCTTGTAAAATGCTGCCTTATGGCGTCCATTAACGCAGCGTCATTTGGTGAGGGCGCGACAATTATCTGTGCCCAGCCGTCGCCAGCGCTATCTGCGATAGCGTTCGAAAAGGTCGCGAGCGTGATTTTGCTCCGCGATAGGCCGCCCGCATCGCACAGACCGGCAAAGTGCGCCGCCGCGCGTGACGAGTGCAGGATAACCGCATCGCATACTGCAACCTGCGCGGCGAAGTCCGCCGGTGTTTCCCGCGCTGCGCTGCGGTACACGATAGCGATGTCAATTTGGACGCCAGCAATCTGCGGAACAGCACTATGGTCTTCACCTGCAAGCCATAAGAGTTTTTTGTGGCCGTCTGCGGCGGCAACGCCAACAAGTGCTTCCACGCCCTTGGATCCGGTCGAAGCAACCGGCAAAGACAAATGGGCCAATGCGCTGGCGGTCGCACTACCGACCGCATAGATCGGGATATCGGCCGCGCTTTCCAAAAATCCGGTTGCGGCGCGGGCGGCATTGCCGCTGGTCAACAAAATTGCATCATATCCGCCAACCGATGCCGATGGCGGCGGCAGATGCTCAATGGCGAACAGGGGCATAAGCACTGGCGCATATCCTGCGGCTGCAAAGCGGCGGGCGGTGGCATCCGCTCCGGGTTGCGGCCGGATAATCAGCACCTTCACGAAGCGAACATGCTCCGCAGTTCATCGCTGGCATTTGCCAGCAATTGATCTGCCAATTGTGCCGGACCATCACGTGAAGCTTCATAGACGATTTCGCCTGCGTGCATTTCCCGGCCATCCGCAGTGAAAACTTCACCTTTTAGGCGGATCTCGGCACCTTCGACCTGCGCCAATGCGGCAATGGGTGAATGGCAATTGCCGCCCAATGCCTCAAGCAAGGCACGCTCGGCATGCACGGCGACAAAGGTATCCACATCGTTAATGGCCGCCAAAAACGAGACGAGCTCGCTGCGACTGGTCAATCGGTCAATGCCCACAGCGCCTTGCGATGCAGCAGGCAAAAACTGGTTCAGCGGCAATGGCGCGCCGACATTGCGCATGTCCAACCGGTCCAACCCGGCCGCAGCCAAAAGTGTCGCGTCCGCATGACCATTTTCAATATGTGCCAAACGGGTTGCGACATTGCCGCGCAAGGGGACGATCTGCAAATCGGCACGGGCACGTTGTAATTGCGCCGCGCGTCGTGGGCTCGATGTCCCGACCCGCGCACCATGCTTCAGATCGTCCAGCGACGCGGCACCAATCAATCGGTCACGTACGTCCGCACGCGGCAGCATGGCGGAAATGTCAAAAATGTCTGCACGGACCGTCTCGACATCTTTCATCGAATGCACCGCGATATCGATCTGGTCATCCAACAGCGCACGTTCGAGCTCTTTGGTCCAAAGCGCCTTGCCGCCGATTTCGGCAAGCGGCCGGTCCTGAATCTTGTCACCTGTGGCGAGCATCGGGACCAACACGACGGCATCATCGGGCAGATTATGCGCCGCTTTGATGGCAGCCATCGTCATCTCCGCCTGCGCCAAAGCGAGCGGAGACCGGCGTGTACCGATACGTAACGGACGGTCGGAGGAAAACGATATCATTGTCATGCGACTTGTTCATAGCGCCACGTCCACCTATGGGAAAGCGCAATGGCAATCATCCTTGGTCTTGAATCCAGCTGCGACGAAACCGCAGCGGCAATTGTGCGTTCCGACCGGACGATTTTAAGCCATGCCTTGGCTGGTCAGGAAGATCATCACCGCGCATTCGGCGGCGTCGTTCCCGAAATCGCTGCCCGCGCGCATGCCGAACTGATGACCCCCTTGGTGGAAACCGCGCTCGCGGATGCAGGCATGACGTTGAATGATGTTGATGCCATTGCCGCAACGGCTGGCCCCGGCCTCATTGGCGGTGTCATGGTTGGACTTGTGACGGCCAAGGCGCTTGCCATGGCGTCCGGAAAGCCGCTGATCGCCGTCAACCATCTTGAAGGCCATGCGCTTTCGCCCCGGCTGGTCGATGCCGATCTCGCATTTCCCTATCTGCTTCTATTGGTGTCTGGCGGCCATTGTCAGTTGCTGCGGGTCAATAATGTTGGCGACTATAGCCGGTTGGCCACCACCATCGACGATGCAGTAGGCGAAGCGTTCGACAAAACGGCGAAGATTTTGGGCCTCGGGTTTCCCGGTGGGCCAGCCGTCGAACGCGCAGCCGCGTTGGGCAACGCGAAAAACGTGCCGCTACCCCGCCCGTTAAAAGGCGCTGATGAACCGCATTTTTCCTTTGCTGGCCTGAAAAGCGCCGTGCTGCGCGCGCATGAGACTGGACAGTATAAAGTCGAAGATATTGCCGCATCGTTTCAGCAAGCGGTTATCGACTGCCTGTACGACCGGATACGCTATACGCTGGATCGTATTGATGCACCGGCTGCGTTGGTTGTCGCGGGCGGCGTCGCGGCAAATGTGCCCATCCGCAATATGCTCGAGGGGCTTGCCGCAAGCCGCGGCATGCGTTTTGTAGCACCGCCATTGTGGCTGTGCACCGACAATGGCGTGATGATCGCATGGGCTGGCGCGGAGAGATTTGCGATGGGCCTGACCGATGGCCTTGATTTTGTGGCGCGGCCGCGCTGGCCGCTGGATCCCAATGCAGCGCCCGCACGCGGTGCGGGCGTGAAAGCATGAGCCAGATGCAATATCCAGTTGGTATCATTGGCGGCGGCGCATGGGGCACCGCGCTGGCCGCGGTCATGGCGCAAATCCACGATCGCGTCCTCATCTGGGCCCGCGAAGAAGAGGCTGTGCACAGCATAAACAACTTGCACGAAAACAGCCTCTTTTTGCCGGGTACATCATTGTCGCCAAAGATTGAGGCGACAGCTGACCTCGCGCGCATGATCGCCTGTGAAAATTTGCTCATCGTGACCCCTGCCCAGCATGTGCGCGCCACGCTGTCGGCGCTGCCAGATACACAGGCGCCGCTGATCCTGTGCGCAAAAGGTATTGAGGCCGATACCCAAATGCTGGTGTCCGATGTCGCCGCGACAACGCGCCCGGGCAATCCGATTGCCGTGCTATCCGGCCCCACCTTTGCGCATGAGGTTGCTGCCGGAAAGCCCACAGCGGTCACGCTCGCTAACGCCGATCAAACGCTGGGTTCCGAGTTAATGCGCCGCATCGCCACACCGTCTTTCCGCCCCTATTGGTCTGATGATGTTGTTGGCGCGGAAATTGGCGGCGCTGTCAAAAACGTGCTCGCAATCGCATGCGGTGTCGTCGATGGCGCAGGTCTTGGTCTCAACGCGCGTGCGGCATTGATTGCACGCGGTTTTGCCGAGATGCAGCGATACGGCCTTACGCGCGGTGCAAAAGCCGAAACGCTAGCCGGACTATCGGGATTGGGCGATCTGGTCCTGACGTGCAGTTCTGAAAATTCGCGGAATTTTTCCTTGGGCCGTGGCCTTGGACAAGGCCGATCATCCGAAAGCCTGCTGGCAGACCGCAAGACCGTTGCCGAAGGCGCATATACCGCACCGGTTCTGTTACAATCGGCAACGTCGCTTGATGTCGAAATGCCCATCGTAAGCGCCGTATGCGCATTGCTGTCCGGATCAGCGACCGTCGATGCCGTCGTGGCCGACTTGCTGGCACGCCCGCTCAAGTCCGAAAGCTGGTAACGGCGGACCTAATCCGCTAGCGTTCCAAAAAAGGCCATCCATTGACTGCAGCCAGAACCGACGAAGAAGATATTCAGGCACTCGCAAAAGGCGGGCGGACGAATGTATTTGGCTTCCTTTTGCGGTTGGCCGCCCGTATCCCATTCTTGTTTATCGCGGGCAGACTTTATGGTCCGGAAGCGCTTGGCCGCTTTGCCTATGCCATATTGATTATCGAATTTGCCGCGCAGCTTGCTTCACTTGGCCTGCGCCGCGGGCTGGCCGAATTGCTTGCGAAGGATGACCGCCCGCATACCCACATGATTGCGGATGCGCTTTTCGCGGCGATGGCGGCATCAGCGCTCGGCGCTGCATTTTTGATCATGCTGCCAGAGCTAATGTTTCCCAACAGCGGCATTAACGGGCTCGACCGGTTTCTACCGCTCGCCATTTTTGCCATCGTCGCAACGGACATCGCCTTGTCCGCTTTGGCCTATAAATTCGATATCGCGTCGACCGTGCGGGCACGCGCCATCGTTGAACCGTGGACAATCAGCATCGCGGCAGGCGCGCTTTATTTCTATTCCGCGCGTGACGGCTTGATCCTGTCTTATGTCGCTTCTTTGGCAGCTGCATTGTTGGTTGCCCTATGGCCTTTGTGGCGCAGCTATGGCTTTGCGTGGGGATGGCGGCCAAGTGTGCAGCGTTCTTTGGTGATTGCCCGGCGCAACCTGCCATTGGCCGCAGCAGATGCCGCAGAATGGGGCAGCAGGCGGCTGGACCTTGCCATATTGGGGCTGTTTGCATCGCCCGCAGTGGTGGGTATTTATTATGTCGCCCAACAGGTGGCGAGCCTTCCACAGAAGCTTAAAACCAGCTTTGACCCGATATTGGGCCCCGTCATCACACGCAATTTACAGACCCGCAATTATGCCGAAATCGCCAAACAGGTCGGCCAGGTTGGTTTTTGGATTATCGCGGCACAGGCCGGAATTGCGCTGGCGCTTGGTATCCCCGGTGAAGCGGTCATGGGATTGATGGGTCCCGAATTTGTCGGCGGAGCAGCGGCGCTTGCCTTTTTGCTGGCGGCGGAAGTTGCGGCGGCCACGGCGGTCGTCAGTGAATCGGCTTTGGTATATATGGCCCGTCACCGGAACCTGCTGATTTCAATCGGGATGTTGGCCGTGCAAACTTTGGTGAGCGTCGGCCTTATCATGCTGGTCGATGATATTCCCGTTAAGCCAGAATATGTCGGCCTGTGTCAGGCGGCAGCCGTTGCCTGCGGGCTGATGATATCGCTGGGTATCGGCTCGCTCGTCAAATCGCGATTGCTGTCACGGCTATTGGGACAGCCCATCCGCGTGTGGCGTTGGACATTGCTGGTTGCGGTCGCTGCGGCAACATTGCTCGGCATGGTCATCGTCAGCGTCCCTGCCCGTCTGGAATGGGTGGAACTGGCGATTGGCGTACCTGCAATCCTTGGCCTTTATGGCTGGATTATCTGGCGCTGGGGCTTTGGCCCGGAAGACCGAGTGCTGTTCCGCAAGAAAAAGGATTAGGGTCAGGACCTATTACATGCACCATCGCGGCGTCAAAATGGCAAAGATATCGAAGTAAAATGTCCGCCGCCGGCAGTTATTCTGCCTGCAAGGGCATTTTGCTTTGAGATCGAAGCCATTTTGGCGTCCTTCGGATTTGACCCATATTGTCCATTGCTACGTTGGCAAGCTTGGACTTAGAACCACTAAGTCCGGCGCTTGCCGCCTTGCACTGAACAATATGGCTTCAAACCGCGATGGTGCATTTAATAGGTCCTGACCCTAAGCCAGACGCTTGGCAACAAGCGCTGCAATATCCGCCTCTGGCCGCGCGCCATAATGCGAAATAATCTCAGCCGCGCACACTGCGCCCATGACAAGGCATTCGGCCATCGGGCGGCCCTGCGCGAGCCCTGCAAACACGCCTGATGCGAACAAGTCACCTGCACCAGTCGTGTCGACCAATTGGGCGACAGGTTCTGCGCCGACTTCGGTACGCACGCCATTTTCGATGGCGATTGCGCCATGTTCGCCGCGTGTGCAGACCAACAATGGAACCTTCGCCGCGATGGCCGCGACCGATGCTTCAAAATCATCGCTGTTGTTGAGCGCACAAATTTCGACTTCGTTCGCAAACAATATGTCGATGCGGCCCGCGTCCATTTCGGCCAAAAAGTCTGGTCCATGACGCGAAATGACAAATGCGTCGGACAATGTCAGCGCAACCTTGCGACCTGCGGCACGCGCGACATCGATGGCGGTGCGCATCGCGGCACGTGGCTCCTCAGGGTCCCACAAATAGCCTTCCAGATACAATATCGCCGCGCTTTCAATGAGCGACTTGTCGATCAGCGTGGCAGGCAGATATTGCGACGCGCCCAAAAAGGTATTCATCGTCCGCTGCGCATCGGGCGTGACGAGAATGTAGCAACGTGCGGTCGAAGGTGCGCCATCACGTGCAGGAACATCGAAATGGATACCGCCCGCACGAATGTCATGTGCGAACACTTCGCCAAGCTGATCATTGGCCACTTGCCCGATAAATGCTGTTTTATGTCCAAGCCGTGCGAGGCCGGCCAAGGTATTGGCGGCAGAACCACCGCTGATTTCACGCGCAGGCCCCATATGCGCATATAATGCCTGCGCACGTTCCTCATCAATCAGCTGCATGCTGCCTTTGGTCAGGCCTTCGCTGACGATAAACGCATCGTCGGTGTTGGCAATGATATCAACAATTGCATTGCCAATGGCGAGGACGTCGAAGCGGCTGTCAGTCATGAATTTTCCTATATGTAAGCTTGCCGCGCCCTACTGGGGTTGGACATTTCGGGCAAGCGCTTTAGAAGCGCGACATGATACAAGCGCTCCAGCTTTCGTTCCAAAGCCTTTCGGACAGGCGCGTGGCAATGCTGCTCATCAAAGTGGTGTTGTGTAGTTTTGCCAGCTTCCTTTTATTGGGCGTCGCCATGTGGTTTGCGCTCGATTGGCTTTTTGAATGGCTCAACATTCAAAACGGCGAATATCTGTCGACCTTCTTGTCGCTGGCTATCATCCCGATTTCGGCGTTTCTGCTTTTCCGGGTGGTTGCCGTCGCAATCACATGGATCTTTGCCGACGATATCATCGATGCGGTTGAAGACCGATATTATCCCCAGAAAGCCGCGTTTGGAAAGCGTCCGGGCGTAGGCGCTGGCGTGCATATGGCGGTGCGGTCAATCGCGCGCGTAGTTGGGTACAACCTCCTTGCATTGCCGCTCTATATCCTTTTGCTGATGACGGGCGTTGGCACGGCGATTGCCTTCATGCTTATCAATGCGCTCCTTTTGGGCCAGGATTTGGAAGATATGCTGATTGCCCGCCATGGCGCATCGCAAGGCAGCATCCAGAAACTGCCGCGCCTTTTGCTGGGTTTCATTGGTACCGTTGGCATGCTGATCCCGTTTTTCAACCTGCTGGTGCCCGTGCTGGCGACAGCAATGGCTGTGCACATGGTCCATTCGGGAAGCAGAGCGATATGAAACACGCCATCACCGCATGCGCACTCGCGTTGATTTTGGCAGGCTATGTATCTGCGCCGCCTGCGCGTGCGCAAACGCGCCAGCCAGCCCCCGTACAGCGCACTGCGCCGCCCATTCCCGTTCGCCCTGCCACGGGACCAAAAGGCTTAGAGGCAGTCATGGGCAAGGATATCGCCACGTTGAAACGCCTTTTTGGTGAACCGCGGCTTGATGTGGTTGAGGTTCATGGCCGCAAGCTGCAATTTGTTGGAAAAGCCTGCGTCCTTGATGTGTTTCTCTATCCCGACGGCAAGGGCCGGACCGAGATCGTTACCTATGTCGACGCGCGACGCAGTGATGGCGCTGCGGTGGATCGCGCATCCTGCATTGATGCCTTGCAACGCCGCTGACTAGGGCCTGACCCTAACTCAGCGTCCATTCGGCACGAACCCACGGGTCCAGTTCGTCAGCGAACCGCGCCTGCTTTTCACGCGCAAATATTTCGGGCGACAGCCGCGACATCGCCCAGATCGCGGCACCACGGACGACCGGAGACGTGTCATCCATGAGCTTCTCGACCAAGGGTAGCACGCCAAGGTCACGGCCATTGCCAGCCGCGATCAACACATTGCGCACAAAGCGGTAGCGGCCAATGCGCTTCACCGGCGATCCGGAAAAAAGCGCACGAAACTGCGCATCATCCAAAGTCAAAAGGTCGCCAATGCGCGGCGCGACCAACGCTTCACGCGGCAAAAATGCCTTATGTGCTGCAGCCGTCTCGGCAAATTTGTTCCACGGGCACACCGCCAGACAATCATCGCAACCATAAATGTGATTGCCCATCAATGGGCGCAGTTCGCGGTCGATGGGGCCCTTATGCTCAATAGTGAGATAGGAGATGCATCGGCGCGCATCGAGCTGGTATGGCGCTGGGAAGGCATTGGTTGGGCAGATGTCTTGGCATGCCCGGCACGAACCGCATGTGTCGGTCGCGGGAACCGAAGGCGCGAGCTCCGCAGTCGTATAAATCGCCCCAAGGAACAGCCAGCTGCCATGCTCTTTGCTGACGATGTTGCTGTGCTTGCCTTGCCAGCCAAGTCCCGCGACCTCAGCCAGCGCCTTTTCCATAACCGGCGCGGTATCGACGAACACTTTGACCCCGACCTCTGCGGAGTGGGCCAGCCAACTGGCGAGCCGCTTGAGCGCGCCTTTGACGACATCATGATAGTCGCGCCCTTGCGCATAGACCGATATCCGCGCCTTTGTGTCATCGCCCGCAAGCGCCATTGGATCATGCGGTGGTGCATAGCTCATCCCCAGCATGATCACGGACTTTACTTCGGGCCATAAAATATCGGGATTGGCACGCTCATCGACGCGGCTTTCCATCCACAACATGTCGCCATGGCGGCCTTCCTCGATCCATTGGCGCAGCCGCAGCCCCGCGCGCGGCGCAAGGTGACCAGGCGCAATACCAAAGGCGACAAAGCCCTCACTCTGCGCCTTGGCATGCAACTCGTTAACTATATTTGTGTTGTGTCTCTTCACGCACCAACCTTATTCAATACCGACCATCTCTCCGGGGCAATTCAGTATGTACGCAATAGAGGCAAAGGGACTCGTAAAGCAATTCGATGGCTTTCGTGCCGTCGATAGGGTCGACCTGAACATTCCGGAGGGCATTATTTTTGGCATTTTGGGCCCGAATGGCGCTGGCAAGACCACCATATTGCGCACGTTGCTTGGCATCATTGACCCAGATGCCGGAACCCGCAGCCTGCTGGGTTCGGACCGGCCGATTACCCAGTCCCGCAACGTCGGATATTTGCCCGAAGAACGCGGCCTGTATCAATCAATGCGCGCGGTCGACACGAATGCGTTCATGGGTGCACTGCGCGGGCTATCGCTAAAAGAGGGCGCGAAAAGAGGACGGGTTTTGCTCGAAGAGGCTGGCCTTGGATATGCTGCGGACCGCCAGATTAGGCAGCTTTCCAAGGGTATGGCCCAGACGGTGCAACTGATGGGGACAATCGTTCACGACCCAAAGCTGATCGTCCTCGACGAACCTTTTTCGGGGCTGGATGCGCTCAATCAAGCCAAGCTTGAAAAGATGATCCGCGCGTAAGCCGCCAAGGGTGTGACCGTGATTTTCTCCACCCATGTCATCGCGCACGCCGAACGGTTGTGCGAACGCATCGCCATTATCACTAAGGGTAAAATCAGTTTCGACGGGTTGGTATACGAAGCGCGTGACCGCCTGCGGCCGCAGGTGCATCTGGAAACCGAAACGTTGGACGGGCCATGGCGATCGGCGCTGCCCGCTGAAACCAAAGCAGAAGGGCGTTGGTGGCATTTCACCTTGCCCGAAACCGGGGTGGAACCGCTGCTGACGGCGCTGGTCGAGGGTAAGGCTGGCGTCAAATCGCTGTCGATTGAAAGGCCGGGGCTGCACGATGCGTTCGTGGCCATCGCGGGTGAAGCGGTCGCAGCGGAAATGGATGACGCGCATGTGGGAGAAGCAAAATGAAGGAAATCATCCGCGCAGCCTTCGTCATTGCCCGCAGGGATTTTACGGCGATCATCTACTCCAAGGCCTTTATCTTCTTCCTGCTTGGACCTTTCTTCCCTGTGCTTGTCGGATTTGCGGCGGGTAATTTGGGTGAGAAAATCGCCAAAGACGTGTCGCAACCCGTTGTTGGCATTGCGTTGGCCAAAGAGGAGGCCGCGAAAATCCTGTCTGCCCGCGAGTCGCTTTCCAAGACATTGGGGGACAGCTATTTCGCCCGCATGATCGTCGTCGGCGACCCTGCTGCGGATCAAAAAGCGCCGCAAAGCTATCTTGCGAAAAAGACCGATAATCTAAGCGTTGTCGTCACCGGCACGCTGGCGAAACCCGTGATAACCGGCACAGCCAACGCCATAAAACGCGAGCGTGCCGACATTGAACTGTTAGCAGGCTATGCCCAAAGCGGCGGCACGATGACGCTGCCGCGTTCGACACCCGATATTGTTGTCGAGTCGGCTAACAACGACAAGAAGCTGCGCACTGTTACGGCGCAGGGTGGGCAGTTTCTCATTTTCTTCCTGACAATTTTGCTTGCGGGCATGGTCCTGTCCAATCTGGTGGAGGAGAAATCGAACAAGATTATCGAAATTCTCGCCGCCTCCATTCCGATGGAATCGGTGTTCCTGGGCAAATTATTTGCGATGCTCGGCATGGCCTTGCTGGGCATATTGGTTTGGACAAGCGTTGGGCTGATTGGTTTCGCAGCGATTGGGCCGGATTTGCCAAATTTCCCCATGCCGGCGGTTGGCTGGCCCATGTTTATTGGCCTGTGTTTCGCCTATTTCATCATGGCCTATCTCATGCTCGGCGCGCTTTTCTTAGGGATTGGCGCGATGGCGGCCACGGTGCGTGAGGTGCAGACCATTTCCATGCCCGTCACCATGGCGCAGCTGATCAATTTCTTCCTCGCCTCTTATACCCTGACCAAAACAGGTGAACCGATCGAGAAATTTGCCGCCATTTTCCCATTCAGTTCGCCCTTTGCGATGATTGGACGGGCCGCGCTTGAACCGGTTTTGTGGCATCATGCCGTCGCAATTGTCGGCCAGGTCTTGTTTGCGATATTGTTGCTGCGGCTGGGCGTATATCTTTTCAAGAAAAACGTCATGAAATCAGGAAGCGCTCGCCGCGCTAAGGATGATGGTGCACGCCGGTTGTTCGGCTTCATCAAAATGCCCGGATGAACGTATAATCACCTTTAATAGGTTGCGGTTCGAAACTGGATTGACATTTCTGTCAGTAGTGGCAGTTTCGGCGTTGAGAGGAGTCGAGAACAATGGCAACTGCCCCCCTAATCGAAAGCGATTCACTGCCTTGGGAAATGAACAAGGCACCACATCATTGGGACGTAACAAAGCCCGAAATCTATGCGGAGGATCGCTGGCACCCCATCTTTAAAGAGATGCGGGAAAAAGCGCCGATCAACAAGATTGAGGGGTCCGATTTCGGTAGCTATTGGAATGTCACGACGCTCAAAGCGATTCAACATGTCGAAGCACTTCCCGACATTTATTCATCGTCATTCGAACATGGCGGCATAACCTTAGTCGACGACAATGCGCTCGCCGAGCCAATTCCCGAAGACCAAAGAATCATCATGCCGATGTTCATTGCGATGGACCGGCCCAAGCACACCGAAGAACGTCGCGTCATTGCGCCGGCCTTCACACCGGGTGAAATGGACCGCATGTCGGGCGATATCCGGCGCCGCACAGGCGAGCTTTTGGACTCGCTTCCGGTTGGCAAAGCATTTGACTGGGTCGACCTGGTATCCATCGAACTGACCACGCAGATGTTGGCGTTGCTTTTCGATTTCCCATGGGAAGACCGCCGCAAGTTGACCGAATGGTCCGATTGGGCGGGCGACATCGAACTCGTCCGTTGCGAAAACACACGTCAGGCGCGCCTTGCCAAAATGTTTGAAATGGGCGCCTATTTCCAGAATCTGTGGGAAGAACGCAAAAATCGCGGCGAAGCGCCCGACCTTATCAGCCGCATGATCCATTCGCCGATGAAGGACATGAGCCAGCTTGAATATATGGGCAACCTCATTCTGCTCATCGTGGGCGGAAACGATACGACCCGCAATTCGATGTCGGGTTACGCTTATGGGCTCAACAGCTTCCCCGACGAGCGCGAAAAGCTGGAGAAAAATCCCCAGTTCATCACCAACGCCGTCAGCGAAATCATTCGTTGGCAGACGCCTTTGGCGCATATGCGGCGCACCGCCCTGCAGGACCATGACCTGTTCGGCGCCCCCATCAAGGCCGGCGACAAGATCGGCATGTGGTACCTGTCGGCCAACCGGGATGAAACGGTGTTCGATAATCCCGACAAGTTGATTGTCGATCGCGAAAACGCGCGTCGCCATTTGGCGTTTGGATATGGCATCCACCGTTGCGTCGGCGCGCGATTGGCCGAATTGCAGATCCGCATTTTGCTTGAAGAAATGGCGGTGCGCCGCCTGCGACCCAATGTGGTGGCAGAACCAGAGCGCGTGGCTGGCTGCTTCGTCCATGGCTATCGCAAGATGGATGTCGAACTGTCGCGCTATTGATATGACAGCTTTTGGGCGTTTCCGGTATATGCATAGCCGGAGCGTACAAAGGAACATGTCATGCAGTTAAGCAAACGCACATTTCTGTCACTCGCAAGTGCAGGGGCCGCGGTGCTGGTCTTTGGCTGCGGCAAGAGCGCAACCGCCAAAACGCGCTATGCGGTGACATATAGCGATGCTGAATGGAAAAAGCGCTTGTCGCCTGCTGCATACCGCGTGTTGCGCCGCGAAGATACCGAACGGCCGTACACCAGCCCGCTTAATAGCGAAAAGCGCAAGGGCACGTTCGTCTGCGCGGGCTGTAACCAGCGGCTGTTTGCGTCGGCTACCAAGTTTGAAAGCGGAACGGGCTGGCCAAGTTTCTATGCGCCACTGGCCGGCGGTATAGGCACCAAAACCGACTATAAAATCGGCGTGCCACGCACCGAAGTGCATTGCGCGCGCTGCGGCGGGCATCTTGGTCATGTATTTAACGATGGTCCAAAGCCAACGGGCAAGCGCTATTGCATGAATGGCGTCGCGATGAAGTTTATCCCCGGATAATCCGTCCCGCGCGCGATGCGCCGAAGGACCTTATTTCGGTTCAGATATGCCCGAAAAGTCCAGCTCGGCGGGTTTCTTTGCCGCATCGGTTTTGCCGTTATTTTCGATGATCGCGACAATGGCAGTCGCCCGTCCGTCCTGAAGCGCATAATCGCGTGCAGAATATCCCGCCCGGCTATCCTTCTTGTCCGGATTTGCACCAGCCTTCAAAAGCGCGCGCACCGCTTCTGCATTGCGCAGTTGCACCGCCAGAATTAGCGCGGTTTCTCCGGCGCGATTGGTCTGGTCAATCTGCGCCTTTTTACGCGAAAGCCAATCAATGCCATCGATGAAGCCCAATTGCGTGGCCAGCATCAAGGGCGTCGTGCCTTTTTTGTCTGCCAAATTGGGGTTCGCACCTTTTTGTAACAGATACCCCAGCCAAGTCGCGTCACGGCGTTGAATGACGATATGCAGCGCGGTTTCACCGGTTGAATTGTCGCGCGTGTTGATAATCACCGTGCCGGGCTGTGCCAGAAACTTTTCCGCTTCCTCGCCCTTGCGATCGCGCACGGCTTTCAAGAAATTATAGCTGTCCGAAAACTGGGCTTGTGCAGCAGGCGCAACAAGGCCAGCGCCCACCGGCAAGATCAGCCCTGCGGCTAAGGCGAGAAAAAATGGCTTTTTCAACAAAGGATGCCCCATTTAAATTTCCAACATACTTGATAACTGGTCTTTAGCAGACCATGTCTGGCCCCGCTATGAACAAAAATCTGATTTTCGCTCTCTCCACCGCGCTTTTGCTGTCGGCATGTGATTCACCCCCCGCACAGCCGCCGTTGAGCGAAGCCCCGCTGGCCGGTGCAACCATTGGCGGCGATTTTACGCTGACCGATCAAAATGGCAAAAAGCGGACCTTTAAGGAGTTCGACGGCGCATATCGTATCGTCTATTTTGGCTATACCAACTGCCCCGATATCTGCACGCCCGACATGCAGAATCTGATGGCCGGGTTAAAAGCCTATGAGAAACGCCATCCCGAGCTTGGCGCAAAGATTCAGCCGATTTTCATCACCGTAGATCCCCTGCGCGACACGCCAGCGGTGCTGAAGCAATTTGTCAGCGCATTTCATCCGCGCGCGATTGGGCTCACCGGGACAGAAGCCGAAATCGCAGACGCAGCAAAGAAATTTGCGATTTACGCCAGCCGTGTCGAAGGGTCCTCGCCCGAAAGCTATCTGATGAGCCATAGCCAGACACCCTATTTGATGGGCCCCGATGGCAAGCCTTTGGCGCTTATGCCCGCTGACGTTCCCAATACCGACATCAATGAAGGCGCGCCTAATTTGGTTGAGGCGGAATTGGCAAAGTGGGTGCGCTGATTTGAACGAAGCGCCTTTTTGGGAAGCTCCGATAGAGAGCCTCGACCGCGTACAATGGGAGGCATTGTGCGATGGTTGCGGGAAATGCTGTCTCAACAAGGTGGAAGACGAAGATACCGGCCGCATCTACCCCACCAATGTCGCCTGCAAATTGCTGGATCTACAGACATGCCAATGTGCCGATTATCGCGGACGCCGCGCGATTGTGCCCGAATGTCTTCGGCTGACCGCGGCCAAGATTGACGATTATGTCTGGCTACCCTCCACCTGCGCCTATGTCCTGCGCGCGGCGGGCAAACCACTTCCCGAATGGCATTATTTGGTGAGCGGAAGCCGCCAGACGATTCATGACGCTGGCATGTCGGTCAAAGGTCGGGCTATATCGGAACTGCATGCTGGGCCGCTTGAAAACCATATTGTCGAACAGCCTCTCTGATCCTGAAGTGGTCATAGAAGGGGAAAGCGTACCCGTGCGCATTCGCCGCAACCCGCGGGCAAAGCGCATTTCGATGCGCGCCGATGCCGTGAAACGCGAAATCCGCATAACAATGCCGCATTATACGCCGACAAATGTGGCGCTCGATTTTGTCGAAAAGAAACGCGAATGGATCGCCACGCGGTTAAACAGCGCGCCTGACATTGCGCCCATTGCCCCTGGCAGCGAAATCGCTGTCGAAGGCGAAAGCCACCTGATTGAATGGCGCGAAGAATGGCCGCGCAGTATTCGCTGCGGCGAGGGCATGCTACGCGTGGGCGGTCCAAGAGAGTCGGTCGAAGCCCGCATCTTGCGATGGCTCAAGGGCGAAGCACGGCGGATATTTACGAAAGAAATCGCGCATTATTGCGACAAAGCCGGTGAGCCAGTCCCCCGTTTATCGCTGGGCGATCCGCGCAGCCGGTGGGGCAGCTGTTCCAGCCGGGGGACCATTTCGCTCAGCTGGCGGCTGATCATGGCACCGGCATCTGTGCGCCGATCGGTCATCGCACATGAGGTCGCGCATATGCGGCATATGAACCACAGCCCCGACTTCTACGCTTGGTTGGATTTCCTCTTTGAAGGGAACCGCAAGGCTGCGGACCAATGGCTGAAAATGCACGGTACGGGTTTGCAACGGGTTGGACGATAAGGAAGATAAGATGCTCGAAATGCGGGACATATGCGAACGATGCAAATCGCCACTGCCGATGGACAGCGGCGACGCCATGATTTGCAGCTATGAATGCACCTTTTGCGCACCCTGCGTGCATGGCCCGCTGAATGGACGCTGCCCCAATTGTGGCGGCGACCTTCAGCCAAGGCCAAAACGCATTAAGAAATAATCAGGTCAGCCTTTGGCGATTTCGCCACCCAGCGCGCCATATTTCTTTTCGAAACCGGCGACATCGCCCGCCTCGAGATATTTGGCCTGATCAACCCAGTTGTCGCGGCTGATGCGGCCCGCAAATGCGCCAAGCTTGCCATCAATTTCCGCTACATCGGCTGCCGTCCAACTCGCCACTTGGGCAAAGCTGGTTACGCCCAATGCCTTGAGCATAGCGTTCACTTTCGGACCAAGCCCCTTCAATAATTCGAGATTGTCAGGGACCGATACCTTAGCCTTGGCCGCTGGTTTGGCGACCTTGGGCTTGGGTGCGGCTTCTGCCTTCACCTTCGCCGCTGCAGCTTTCGGCGCGGATTTGGGCGCAGGCGCAGCCTTTGCTTTTGCTGCTACAGGCTTTGCTGCTGGCTTAAGCGCTGGAACCTTGGCGACTGCGGCCTTCGGTTTAGCAGCCTTAGGTGCAGCAGGCTTCGGCGCTGCGGCTTTCGGTGCGGCTTTTGGGGCGGCTTTTGGGGCAGCTTTCGGTGCAGCTTTCGGTGCAGGCAACTTCGCTGTTTTGGCCTTTGCCGCAACTGGCTTCGCGACAGCTGCTGGCGCAGCCTTCGTTGCCGTAGCTTTCGCTGGTGCTTTTACCTTGGCTTTTGCGGTTTTCTTCGCTGGCGCAGGACCGTCCACCTTGGGTGCAGCAGGCGATGCCGGGGCAACTGCCGCTGGAGGCGGCGCTAAATCTTTGGATGGAGCAGCCGTCTTCTTCGCGCCATTACGCGCGAGCAACCACAAACATAAAATGGCAATAATAGCCACCGCACTGATAATTATCGGTAGATTGTTGGACATAATATTCCTCCCAGAAAATCCCTCAATATGACCGATGGATTACGCAATTTTTGCAGGGCGTAAAAGGGTTAATCCGCCGCAGCCACATGTGCGCTATTTCGTTAGTTCCGTGCTTCGCGCGCAACCTCACGCCAGCCAATGTCGCGGCGGCAAAAGCCATCGGGGAAAATGACCTGATCCACCGCTGCATATGCCTTCGCATGCGCGTCGGTCACATTTGCCCCGGTTGCGGTAACGTTTAACACGCGCCCGCCCGCTGCCACCAATTGCCCGTCCACTTCGGCGGTGCCTGCATGAAATATCTTCGCGCCGGACACACATGCCAGATCAATCGCGCCGCCCTTTTGGGGCACATCGGGATAGCCGTTCGCCGCCATAACGACCGTCAATGCCGTGTCGGACGAAAAGCTTGGAGCCGCCGCTTCAGACAGCTTTCCAGTCGCAACCGCCAACATCAACGCCGCAAGGTCGCCGTCAAAACGTGTCATCAGCACCTGGCACTCGGGATCACCAAAGCGCGCATTATATTCGATAAGCTTTGGCCCCTCATCGGTCAGCATGAGGCCCGCGAACAGCACGCCTGAATAAGGCATATCGTGTGCCGCCATATAGTCGACTGTCGGCTGAATGATGCGGTCCATGACTTCGGCTTGCAACGCAGGTGTCAGAACAATTGCGGGTGAATATGCACCCATGCCGCCGGTGTTGGGGCCAACATCACCATCGCCGACCCGCTTATGATCTTGCGCCGACCCGAATGCGACCACGTCGCGGCCATCGGTCAGTGCAAAAAAGCTGGCCTCTTCTCCGGTCATAAATTCTTCGATGACAACGGAAGCGCCAGCGTCGCCAAAACCGCCGCCGAACATATCTTCAATCGCGGCTTCCGCATCAATGCGGGTTTCCGCGATAATCACGCCTTTGCCCGCAGCAAGGCCGTCTGCTTTAATGACATAAGGTGCTTGGAATGCGTCGAGGCCAGCGAGCGCAGATGCTTTACTATCATGCCGGAAATAGCCCGCTGTCGGGATACCCGCTGCGGCACATATATCTTTGGTGAAGCCCTTGGACCCCTCCAATTGTGCGGCCTTTTGATTGGGGCCGAAAACGGGAATGCCCGCATCGCGCAGGCTATCGCCCAGGCCGGCGACAAGCGGTGCTTCTGGTCCGACCACGACCAACCCGACATCATGCCCTGCGCAAAAGGATATGACCGCCGCATGGTCGGATATGTTCAATGCAACCAGATCAGCCTCTTCAGCAATCCCGGGATTGCCCGGCGTGGCAAAGAGTGTATCGCAGTTTGGCGATTGCGCGAGCTTCCACGCCAGCGCATGTTCGCGTCCACCCGATCCGATGAGCAAGATATTCATGTCCGCAAATGACCCCTTTGAAAATGCTGACCCGCACGTTGCCCGCCTGTTAGCCGAGGAGCGGCCCGGCGACAATGCCCAGGCCATGAGTGTGTCGGAGTTATCGCTGGCGTTAAAGCGCACGGTTGAGGACCGGTTCGGCCATGTCCGCGTACGCGGCGAGATTTCCGGCTTTAAGCGCGCGGCGTCGGGGCATATTTATTTCTCGCTCAAAGACGAAAATGCGCGGCTGGACGCGGTCATGTGGAAAGGTGGGGCGGCGCGCCTGCCCTTCGCCCCTGAAGACGGGCTGGAGGTTGTCGCCACGGGCAAATTGACGACTTATGCGGGCCGGTCCAACTATCAAATCGTCGTCGAAAGTCTGGAAGTCGCAGGCGAAGGCGCGATGATGCTTTTGTTTGAAAAGCTGAAGGCGCGGCTCGCCGCCGAAGGTTTATTCGCGCCTGAACGCAAGAAAAGGCTTCCGTCACTGCCGCGTACGATTGGCGTGGTAACCTCGCCCACCGGCGCAGTCATCCGTGATATACTCCACCGTCTTGCCGATCGCTTTCCAAGCCATGTGATCGTCTGGCCCGTATTGGTGCAAGGTGAAGGCGCCGCCGCGCAAATCGCGCGTGCGGTCCATGGATTTTCGGCCATGACCCATGATGGCCCCACGCGCCGGCCTGATCTGGTCATCGTGGCGCGCGGCGGTGGGTCCATTGAGGACCTATGGGCATTTAATGACGAGGCCGTGGTCCGAGCCGTCGCCGATTGCACGATACCTATCATATCGGCCGTCGGGCATGAAACCGATACAACTTTGTGCGACTTTGCCGCAGATTTGCGCGCGCCGACGCCTACGGCTGCGGCCGAAATTGCCGTTCCCGTGCGCAGCGATTTGCTGCAACGTGTGGGGCAATTCGGGTTGCGCATGTCCAACATGATACGCAAAAAAGTCGATCTTGCGGCCGAACGGCTTGAGGCACAGCGGCGTTTGATGCCGCGTCTATCAGACCTTGCAGCGCCGCATCAGCAACGCACAGACGACCTGTCCGAACGGCTTCGTCAATCGCTTCGGACCAGAGTTGGCAAGGCTGAAGTGGCTTTTTCAGCGCCAGCAATGATGCTGCACCCGCGCCTTCTGCTCCGGCGTGCCGAGCAAGGGCAGCAGCGCCTTGATGCGTTGACGCGGCTGGTAAGCACATTGCATCCCGAAGCCCCGCTTAAGCGCGGCTTTGCGCGCGTGACCGATGCGAATGGCAAAACCATTATGACGCGGGAAGCAGCCGTGAAAGCGGGTGACGTGACGTTGCGGTTTGTCGATGGCGAAGTCGGCGGGCAAGTAAGTGGCGGACCTGCACCGCGAATATCCCCGGCGAAACCAGCAAAACCGGCTGGCAATCAAGGCAATTTGTTTGACGGATAAAGCCGTGCATTGCCCATTCCGTATCGATGCGCCATAATGTCCAAATGTTGATGTCGTCCAAGAACAAAGTCGCCCGCCTGCATTATATGGCAAATAGTTTTCGTGTGCTGACCGCAGGCGACCATGTCGTGTGCGCCGAAACGGGGCAGGCCATTCCATTGGAAGAATTGCGTTATTGGAGCGTCGTCAAACAGGAACCCTATGTCAGCGCCGATGCATCCGTTCGCGCGACGATGAAAAAGGGTTAATGGATTGCAGCGTTCGGGCTGGATTTTCTTAGCCGCGCTCGCGGGAATCTCTGCGCAGCCATTAAGCGCCGCGACTGCACCGACAGCAAACACGCAACAGCCAGCGGCCCCCACCGACTTTTGGATGTCTATGCCAGCGGTACAGGGCGGCCTGGTTGTGGCGCGTGCACCGCGCGGCGCAGCGTCCGTCACGCTGAACGGCGTTGCGTTGCCGCTGACAGCCGACGGCTTTTTCCTGATGGGTTTTGACCGTGATGCAGAAATTAGCGCGATCCTGACCGCGACATTCGCCGATGGCCGAACGCTCGATCGCACGTTGGCGGTTACACCGGGCAATTGGCGGATTGAAAATGTAGCTGCCAACCCGACAGGCGGCGCAAAAACAACCGCAGAGTTTGAGGCAAGACGCGGCGCGGAGCTCGAGCGCATCAATGCCGCCCGGGCCAAAACCACGCTCGGTAATGGCTGGCGGCAAAAATTCATTCGCCCAGTGGCTGGCCGGACGTCTGGCCTATTTGGCGCGCAACGTATCTATAACGGGACGCCCGGCAGCTATCATAGCGGCATGGACATTGCCGCACCAAATGGGACAGATTTTGTCGCGCCTGCGGACGGTGTCGTCACGCTTGCGGCCACGGATGCCTTCACGCTGGAGGGGCATTTGCTGATGATCGATCATGGCATGGGTCTGAATAGTGCATTTTTACACAGCTCCGAACTTCTCGTAAAAGAAGGCGATTATGTGAAGCAGGGGCAAGTCATCGGGCGGGTTGGCGCGACCGGACGGGCAAGCGGCCCGCATCTGCATTGGGGCATGAAATGGAACAATGCGCGCGTTGATCCAAAGCTGTTGATACCCGCAACATAAGCGGTCTTGCCGAACACCCTACACCACGGACTGTGCTAAAAACGGGCAGACTGAACCAAGACGGGAAGAACGGCGCGCGCGCAAGCAAAGCCCGCAGTTACGCGAATTTGATCTTGCATGTCGTCTGCACAAAGAAAAACACCCCAGCCATAAGCCGGGGTGTTTAGTGTGCCGGTCTAATGGTGGGGGGGGAGGAGACCGGCGGGGTAAACTGTTTTACGCAAACTTTCGCGCGCGATTATGTCGTTCAGATCAAGCAAACGTCGATCAAAAAACTTTGTTCCCGAAAAACTATGCGGCTTCGGAATTTATATCAATTTCACGATGCATCAGCAGTGCTTGGCCAATGGTTGCAATGACCGTCGCGGGCTCAAACGGCTTTGTAATCAGATATGTCGGTTCTGGGCGCTCGCCAGTAAGTAGCCTTTCCGGGAACGCTGTAATGAAGATCACCGGCACGGCCTGTTTGGCCAGAATATCCTTTACGGCATCTATACCGCTTGAGCCGTCCGCAAGGCTGATGTCAGCCAAAATCAGTTCAGGCTGTTCATCGCGGGCCATTGCAACTGCTTCTGCGCGTGTCCGGACGATTGCGATCGCTTCATGCCCCAGATTTTCGACGATCTGTTTGATATGCAATGCAATGATCGTTTCATCTTCAATAATGAGTACGCGCGCACAAAGCGCATCTTCAATAGCACTTCGGGCAGCGACAACATGGCTGTTTACGTCCGATTCCGAAATGCCCAATATTGTGGCCACTTCATGTGCCTTAAACCCTTCAACCGTGGACAAAAGCAAGCTCTGGCGGCGCTTTACCGGAAATTCGGCGATAACACCGCTGCGGCCGCGTGATTGGAGCGGCATGATCATGCCGCTATTCCAAATGCGGTGAAATGTTCTGAACAACTCGGTCTTAACCGGTGCCGCCTCATCCCACTCTTCGGGTGCTTCCAACAACGCTTCGAGCGTTTCGCGTACGGCCGCATCTCCCAATGTCTGTGACCCCGTCAGGGCACGTGCGTAACGTCGTAGGTATGGCAATTGCGTTGCCAGTTGTTGCCTAAATGACATGGTCACTCCCTTTGTTATCCGATGTTATACGCTTGAAACGCTTTTTTGTTCTCTGTGATGGAACATTATCCCGCGTCGTGACTTTATCGCATATGAAAATGCATCCGTTTCATCCCCGTCCATGGTATTGAACCATGGGAATTCCTTCAGGCCATGGTCACCCGGAGGCGGTAAGATTTTCCGATGCAGCACGCACCTGGGAGGGTCAATTAGTGGGCAGTGATAAGGGTAAGCAACCGCTTGGCGCGATTGGTGAAGATATGGATTTTGAATTCGACCCTTTGACTGCTGCACTGCGTCAAATGCACGACAGCGTTGCCAATGAGCCTATCCCTGACGATTTTTTGAGCCTGCTGGATATGATTGACGCAAAGATGTCAGCATCGAAGAAGTTCCAGTGAGCAGTTCCGCGGCGGAACCGATCCCTAAGGCGGAAAAGTCGGAGGCATCCGCTGATTTTCGGGCACAAATGATCGCGATCATTCCGTCCCTGCGTGCGTTCGCCCGTGGCCTGTGCGGAAATCGGGAGCTTGCCGACGATCTTGCGCAAGAGGCGATGATGCGGGCGTGGGCGGCGCATGAAAGCTTCACTCCTGGCACCAACTTTCGCGCCTGGATGTTCATGATATTGCGCAACCAGTTTTACACGACGATGCGCAAAAACGCGCGCATGACGAGTTGGGATCCCGAGGCCGCAGAACGGCTGTTGGTCGAGGCCCCGCCGCAACAGCACCATATCCATATGCAAGATGTCGAAAAGGCGCTGCAAAAATTGCCCGCTGAGCAACGCGAAATCCTGATGATCGTTGGCGCAGGTGGTGCGAGCTACGAAGAGGCGGCCGAAATCACGGGCTGCGCTATTGGAACAGTAAAAAGCCGGCTTGCGCGCGGTCGCGTTGCCTTGGCTTTACTCATCAATGGGCCTGATGAGCCACTGCGCGTGAAAGCAGCGCCACGCAAACGCGCGAAGGAAGCGGTTAAAGATATTCCACTGCCCAAGCCAAGCATATCACCATAAATTGCCTTTGCTGAGCGCTTCATAGGCACTTAACCGACCTTTGACATGCGGCGGCAATAAAATGGCCCGCCAGTTTCCCGGCGAGCCCATTTGTTAGACGAAGAGACGGTCTTATTTGTCCTGCTTGTCGGCAGCATCTTCCATCGCGTCAGCCTTTGCATCGCCCTTTTCACGGACCGCTTGTGCATCGGCTTCCATTTTGTTTTCAGTGGCCGTATCCATACCGTCGACTTTTGTGTCAGTCGCATCGGCTTTTTCTTCCATAGCGTCTGCTTGGACTTCCGCATTCTCCCGAACGGCATCAGCCTGATCTTCTTGTGCGTTTTCTTTTGCTCCGTCACATGCGCCAAGTGTGGCAAGCGACAAAGACGCGGCGAGAATCATAATGGACTTTTTCATAGATATTTCCCTCTGTTCAAAATTAACGGACGCTACCGCGACGCAAGAGATTGAGGATCGCCAATAGAACGACCGCGCCAAGGAACGATGCGATCAACGACCGGATGTCGAAGGCACCGCTGGTGATGGGCGCCCCGCCGATAAGTGGCGTGATGATGAATCCGGCAAGGAAGGCACCTACAATGCCGACGATGATATTCAGGAAAATGCCTTGTTGACCGTCGGTGCGCATCACGATGCTGGCAAGCCAGCCCAAGACGCCACCGACAACTAAGAGAATAATGATGTTCATGTTCGTTCTCCCTTTCAGAGTGCGGGGAAAACAGTGCCGGTGCCGATTGGTTCCAACTTTACGTCCAAATCGTTCAATCGCCCTTATTGGAAGGTGTGGCGCGGAACGATGCCTCTGCCGACTTGTTAACATGCATTGAGCGAACCCAAGTCATCAGGAAAGCGAACATCATGGCCAATTCAGATACAAAGAAGAAATCGATGAACAATAGTAACAACGGATCGGCACAAAACACGGCAACCCATAAAAGTAAGCCGAGCCAAGCTTCGCGTCCCAAGATCGCAACCAAATCCGCCAAAAGCCAGGGGGGTCATGCAAAAGGTCAACCCGCATCGCGGCTGCCATCTTGGTTCGGCACCGTTGCCTCTGTTGTAGGTGCAGTCGTCGCCGTTGGCGCGGGGCTATATGCCACCCGTAATCAATGGTTACCGAAGGCTGAAGAGTGGAAAAATGAATTTTCCGCAGCGTTCGCAAACGACGAAACCGACCAAGAAAATTTCGATCAAACCCGTCCCGCTGGGGCTGAATTCATGCGGGATAATCCCGGTGATGATTGGGGCGATGTTGATGACATGTCAGATGCATCCTTCCCCGCCAGCGACCCGCCATCGTTTAATCCGGGAACGGCAGGCTGAAACGCGCTAAAGGTCCAAGCAGGGCTGTTCGGTTCATCCGCGCAGCCCTGTTGGTTTTGCCGTCCTAATTTGGGTCAGTGACCGGCGGTTCCATGGGCGTTTCGCTGGGAATGCTTCCGGGGAAATCGGTATCGCCTTGGCCCGGGATGACTTCATCGGGCGAAGTACCCGGCACCTCATTTGGTGGACGATATGGTTTTGGATCGGGATCGCTCAGATTTTCAATATTGGTCATAGGGACTCCAGATAAAAATGAACATGCCGCGCCTTGGGATAACGCCCGAAGGTCGGATTGGTTCGCATCCGGATATAATTGCTAAGCTGCGTCCGCTTGATGCGGGCGATATTGGGTTCGGCCGCAACTGCTGGAGCGGTTTGGACTGTGGTAAGGCAATAGGCATAGCGGAAGACATGCCGGCCCCAAGATGACGCTGGGTCACGTCTCGTTCAATACAAGAAAATGGAGGTGCAGGCACCTCTCAACCACTAGTCTCTCGGCGCAAATTCCCTGATCTG
>VFQS010000448.1_pt1 | contig 46935 bp, 41 predicted proteins | sample 3512361 | NCBI WGS metagenome assembly VFQS01 (sample SAMN10412375, study PRJNA504923) | tailings metagenome | isolation source: Relicate 1 Philex TSF3 active mining | place: Philippines
ATATTTTAAAGAATTATTTTTAGGTTCTAATAGTATATTATGGAACCGCTATTTTTCAATAAATATTAATAGTATTCAAGGAAATATTAGTAATCAAAATAAAATAAATAAAACATTAGGATTATTGAAAGGAAAACATATGGTTGTAGGTCATACTATTCAAAGTAATGGTATTGTTAAAAGATATAATGGAAGTGTATGGAATGTTGATACAGGAATGTCAGAAGCATTTGGAGTGCGTAAAAATCCAAAAGAACGAATTCAAATTTTATTTGTGGAAAAAGATAATATACCAAATATTTTAAAATATTAAATCTTTTTTATAAGAAGTCATTAAAAATTAAAGAATAACAAAAAAATTTATCTTTATAATATAGTAAAAATTATTATATTATAATTATGTCTTCACCTGATTGTGCTTTTACAATGTGTCGTATGAATGGTCGTTATGTATTCCTTTTCTTAAAATATGGTAATACATACGACGTCCAATTAAAACAATTATCACCTAACAAAAATGGTGGTTATATTATTATTCAAACATTTAGCGTCCAAGAGAGCGAACTTCAAAATTTTATAAATAATACTGTTGCAAGTTATTCGCAATAAGAAAGAAAGGAAGATCCTCTCTTTATTTCTTTAACAAATATAAAAATGTATTAGTATCGATAATACAATTATTATATAACATATATATATATAACTGTTGATTATATTGTGTTTGATCTATTTTTGCTATATATTCAACATCATTAATAACTGTTTTATAATATAAATCATTACCTGAATATTGTTTCATAAATGAGAATACTTGACCTGTTTCACAAATTACAATTATTCTACTGTCAATATTTATATCATTATGATTTTTTAATTTTTCTCTTTGATTACCAATATAGTCTAATCTAAATTGTGTTATTCTTATTTTTTCCCCAATAAGTTTATCACATTTACATTTTTTTAATGATATATTTGAAAAATGATATTGTTTTGAAATATTATTTTTATATAAATATTTCAAAGGAATTATAGCATCACAACTTGTTGTAATATTCTGTAAATTTTGAAAATTTTCACGTGAATATGAGTTTTCATATTCATTTGAATTATATTCATGTAAATTTGATACACTTGATACAGGTCCTCTTCTTCTTCTTTCATTTTCACTTCTAATACCAGTTCTTTTTTTACCTCTTTTGAATATATTTTTTATAGTTTGATAATTTCTATTTTCCATAAATTGTAATCGCGAAGCATTATTTTTATGTTGTAATTGTTGCCATAAATTTGTATATTTTTGAGCTGCATTACTTCTTGAATATGGATTTGTTATTCTAAATAATGATGGATTTGTTATTGAAGATGGATAATGTGAAGATGATCTTTTTAAACTACTTTTTCTACTTTGTTTGCTTTGATTATGTATATTTTCCATATTATTTAATTCATTTTCATTAATTTTTTTACTTCTTTTAGAAGAACTTCTTATTGGTGATGATGATGTTGTTGTTGTTGTTGTTGTATTATTATGTATCCTCTTTTTTACAGAACTCTTTTTCTCTTTTGATGAACTCTTTTTCTCTTTTGATGAACTATTCATTATTTCTATATATAATATATATTATTTATTTCTTTAATAAAATATATTTAAGTGGTTCCCAATTTTACATAATAAATATATCTTATTTGACTTCCTTCATATAATTTTTCCTTTAACACTTTTTTACCATATATATCTTCGGTTTGTTGATAAATAAAGAAATTGCGATTATAATCTAATGGCAATTTATCACTACTCTTTATTATTCCTAATTTAATTCCGCGTTTTTTATTATATTGTCCCCAAATAAGAAGTCTCAAATTATGATATAAATCTCTCAACATCTTCTCATTTAATTTATTAACAATAGTAAAAGGATTTATTTTAGAAAGCCATAAAGCATCAGCACGCAAATAATTACCAATACCAGAAATATATTTTTGGTTCATTAACGCATTACCAATTGCTTTATTTAAATTTGATTTATGTAATAATGCTTTTTTAAAATCTTCAAATGAACTTTTTTCTTCCATTATATCTAATCCTAAACTATTTAATTTCTTTTCTAATAACTCTTTATTTTCAAATAACGTTATTGTCCCAAAACTTAATTGGTCGTAAAAAAATAAACTTCCACTTTTACAAACAAATTCTACATTTAAATGTTTTAACGCATTATTTTTATACTTTTCTATATCACTCTCTATATAACGATTTCCATTTAATCCATGAATATAAATATTATCTTTTAATCCGTTAGGCTTTAATACATTAGGTTTAAAGAACCATCCACCAGATAATCCTAATGTAATTCCAATATATATATTATCTTCTAATTCAATATACATAAATTTTCCTTTTGAATTTACTTTAATAATTTTTAAAGGACATTTTTTTAATAATTCTTTATAACCATTAAATGGTTTATGTTTTTTATATCGCCCTTTTAATATTTTTACATCTAAAAGAGTGTCATTTTTTATATATTTATTTGCAAAATCACTATACTCTTTTACTTCAATAACTTCTGGCATATTACTATTTACTTTTTAGATATATTTTTATATGATAAATTATATAAAAATAAGAAATTAAAATATAAGTTTATATTTAAGAAAATTTATATATAATAAAAATATATTTAAATAAAAATGATTTACTTTTTATTAACAACAAGTGTAATTAATAAATATTTAAAAGAAGAACACAAAAATGGAGAAAAAGATTTTGAAACTCGCAAAAATCTTTATTTAACATCTATATTAAAAAATATTGAAATTTTAAAAAAATATTCAAATATTGAAATAATTATTGTTGAAAATAATGGAGATGCAAATACTTATTTAAATCTTTTTAAAGAAAAATTTGGTGTTTCTATTGTTTATACAAATTATAATAAACACAATTATTATCATAAAGGTTATGCTGAAATGTTTGATATTAAAGCTGTTATTAAAACATATCATATGGATGATAATGATATTATTATTAAAATGACGGGTCGTTATCATTTAGTAAATAATTATTTTATTGAAGCAATAGTTAAAAATGAAGATAAATTTGATGCTTTTTTCAAATTTTATAATGTTTGTTTAAAAAGATATATGCATAATGATTGTGTTTTAGGAGCATTTGCTTTAAGAGTTAAATTTTTAAAAGATTTTGAATATAAAGATATTTATTTAAGTCCAGAAGCAGAAATGGCAAAATATTTAAAAGAAAAGAGTGAAAAAAATGAGTTAAAATTATGTTTATTAGAAGATTTATTAGTAAAATGTATTTTTGCTGAAAATGGTGAAAATATTATTGTTTAAATTATAATAATATTTCTCTTATTTAGTTAAGTTATGTTTTATTAAATATGATATAAATAAAGTCATTTTTTTTATAAAGAATTTAGTATTATTTATAAAAATTTCTTTACCTTTCAATCCATAATCAATTAATTTTGATTTATTTTTTATACAATATATAATTTTATCTCTTAATTCATTTAAATTTGGATACACTTTATATACCTTATAATATTTAATATGTGATAATATTTTTCTATTATTTTTCAATAAAAAGCCATTTTTATTATCTTTAATAATTTCATTCATTGGTGGAGAATTTAATGTAATAACCGGAGTTTTAAAATAAAGTGCTTCATTTAAATAATGACCGTAACCTTCTTGTTCAGATATACATATTGATAAAGAACTATTCATTAATAAATTATTATAAATATTACTTTTATTTTTATTTAATTTATTTGTATAAATATATAAATTATTACATTGAATATATCCATCATGATTTATAAATTTATATTTTTTTAATAAATCAACTTTTAAAAAATTTTTTGAATATTTTAACATTTTATCATAACACATATCATAACATGTTATATGTAATTGAATATTTTTATCATATTTAATAAAACCATTATTTTTCAACCAACAATATACTAAATAATGTATATTTTTAAAAAACGATTTACCAGCAAATGATGTAAATAAATTTGGATTTTTATTAATTTGTTTTTTTTTAATATTATCATTTATTTTTGTTGTAAATTTTGTATAAATACATTTATATTTTAAAAATTTATATTTTTTTATTAAAAAATTAAAAGATTTATATGTAACTTCTGTTTTACATAAAACATAATCTATATGTTTAATATTACTAAATGATAAATCATTAAATAATTCATAATTAGGCATAAATAAACAAATTGAATTTTTAATATCATTTATGTTATTTGGTATATGTTCTAAAAATAAATTTATATCGTAATTATTTGATAATTCAATATTTGTAAATTTATTAACATCATTAAATATATAAATATCAGTTTTTATATTATATAATGAAAAAATTTGTTTATATGTTTCAGCATCATTTAATAAACCTGTTGAATTAAATGTAATTATTCTTAATGAATACATAATAATAATAATAAATACTATTATTATATTATATAAATTATATAATAAAATATTATTTAATAAAATATTATTTAATAAAATATTATTTAATAAAATATTATTTAATATGTTTAATATGTTTAATAAAAATAATAATAATATAACTATATAATTATATTATTATATAAAAAATAAAATGGAATATATATTTTATATTATACCATTTTTTGAAAAACATGACCAAAATAAATATTGTTTTCATTTAGAAAATAGTCCCGAAAATTTAGAAACATTTATTTTAAATTCTAATATTGAAGAAAGATTTCTAAATAATAAATGTTGTTTAAAATGCGCTTTCTATTCTCAATTATGGTATAATGAAATGATATTAGAAAAGAAAGAGTTTAAATATACTTATAAATCATATTTATCTAAATATTCTATTAAAAATTATGATATAATAAGTAATTATGAAAATATAAATCATAATACTATGGTTTATATTAATCCTGATAAAGCAAAAGGTGTTTATAACCAATTACTTAAAGAACGTGCTTATAAATTAAGTGATATTTCAGCATATGATACTACAAAAGAACTTTTAGAATATGTAATTGAAAAATATGATAAATATAAAATATTAATTTTTATGGAAAATTTTTTATAATTTGTTTAAAAATTATAAATATAAAATATTAATAAAATAGATTAAATGTGTAAAAAAGAATTATTATTAGAAACTTTAAATTATTTTTCTGATTACGATTTCTTAAATAAATATGATTTCATCTTCTTAATAAATAATGTTGATATTATTATTCAATATTATAATATGATGCATAATGATTATATAATATTTTTACCAAAAAGTGCTTTTAATATAACAAAACAAATAAAAAGTAGTTTATTTTGTTTTGTTAATAATAATATTAAAAATAAAAATTTAAAAAATGAATTAGAAGAGGAAGATATAACATTAATACCATATGAAAAGATTAATGAATTTAATTATTTTTTAAATTTAATAAATAAATTTCATAAAAAATATGTTTCAAATGATTTTATTGAAAAGTATATTATGAAAATAGGTGAATTATTAGAAAATAATAAATATTACCTTTTAAATAATTATAAACCAAAAGAGTATTACTTTTATGAAAATATTTTTTTACCAAATATTTTATATAAAAAGATTAAATTATCACATATTATTCAATTCATTCCATTAGAACATTATGCTTATAAAAAGAGTGAATATTTATTACGGTCTTTTTCACAAATTGCCGAAGAATTAGGTGCTATTAAAATAAATATATATAATGAATATAAAAATGATAATGAAAAGATATTTAAATTAGGTTTAATAAATAATAATATAACAAATGATAATTATAATAAAAATAAGAATAAAATAAAGTTTGAATTTAAATATTCTAAAAATAATTATATTAACTTAAATGAATTTTTATTAAATGGCAAAATATTAAATGAAAATAAATTCCTTTTATGTAAAGAAGATTATGAAAGTAATATCGAATTAAAATATTTAATTCACGCTCGAAGTCGCAATTTTATTGAAAAATATTATACTCAATTTAAAACTTCAACCATTAATAATAAAGAGTTAAATATATTTTTAAAATTAAAGGATTATAATATAAATATTGAAAATCAAAATATTGTTTCAGAATATATTGAAACAAATTTACAAATTGATTTTTTAAATATTTTAGACCACACTAAATTAATCGATGGTTCAAATATATATCCTTTAAAAGAAGGCTACATTTATTTAAAACAAATTATTTTAAAAGATAATGATTATTCTAAATATATTAACTTCCTTAAAGCACATTTACATGGTATTCAAAATAAATATATTTATTTAGCATATGATTATGAATATAGCGAACATATTATGAAAATATATCATCAATGTATTGAATTAAATTTTAAGGAAGATGAATTTATAAAATATATATCAAAATATTGGGAAAATCATAGTGAATGGTATCATTTTACATTATTACGTGATATGTTATTATTAGGAAATGATAATTTAAATGATAAAATTCATTTTGTGTCATTTCAATATATGTATATTTTTAAAAATAAGTATATTATATTAAAGAAGATTGAAGATTATTTAAATAATATTATTGATAAAATTATTGATAATCATATTACAAATTCAATAAATAAATATAATAATGATGGATATAATTCAAATGATGAATTAGAGAAAGAGAAGTATGAATTATTAAAGAGTATAGAAAATATGGATGATTATAAAATGCAAAAAAATAAAGAAAAAGAGAAAGATAATGATTATTTAAATAAATTTCAAAATTTTATAAATGAAAATAATAATAATAATATAAATGATTATATAAATTATATTTCAAATGCTTTAAATGGATATACTTTTTTAGAAGATAGTGTTATTACTGAAAACGAAGAGTTAGAAAAATTATATTATAAATATTCTCAATATGTTAAATATAATTTATTTGAAAAAAATAATGATAATAATGATGATTTTAATAATACTTTATTTAAACAAAAACTTAAAAATAATCAATTTAATAAAAAGATTATTGAAATTATTATTAAAGGAATTAAAGGTTCTTTTTATTATGAAAATGGTATTAGTAATAATATTATTAATAATAACAATTTATCAAATGTTATAAATAATGTAATAAATTATTATTTTAATGATGAATTAAATATTTTACAAGAATTACTTCTTTATAATATGTTTAATGCGCAAAATTATAAAATTATTGATATAAAATTATTAATTAAAGAATTATTGGATTTAATATGTAATTATTATATTAATGATTTTGAAAATAATATTTATGAAAATAATGTTAAAAAAGAAAAGCGAATGAAAAGTATTGAACCAAATAATAAAGCAATTCATGATTCAATTCAACTTCATATTGATGATAACTCTTCACCATTAATTTTTGATAAAAATAGAAGATTAAATATTGTTGATGATTGTAAAAATATTTTTATTAAATTTATTAATAAAGAAGTTTTAAATGAAAATGATTTATTAAAATTAATTAATGAAAAATTCTCTTTAAACTATATTTTAACTAATTACAGAAAATATCGTATCTTTTATACTTATGACGATTATTTACAAATTATTAAAATTTATAATAAATAAATTTTTTTTAAATTATTTTTTTAATTATTTTAGAAAAATAAATATAAAGATTTTATTACTAAATAAAGTAATTAAAAATGGAAATAATAGAAGAGCAATGTAAAAATCATGAAAGTATAAAAAGAAGATTTAAGAATGAATTAAAAAGATTAAATCAAAATAATATAGATTATACTATTTCTAAAACACTTTTAAAATCACATTCATTAAATAGTAAAAATCTAATTCAATTTAATTTTTTTTATCAAAATATAAATGAAGATATTAAATATAATTTATTTATTTTTATTTCTATTAATTATCCTTTTGAACGTCCATTATTAATGATGGATAAATTGAGTATAAATGACCGAAAATATCGTATTCATGATGGTTTAGAAAAATCTAATATATGGTTTATGCATAATTATATTAATCAATTTATAAATGATACTACAAAAGATGATTTGATTTCTGTAAAAGAGTTTATTGAATATAATTATAAAAATAAAAATGAATATAATGATAATTTAATAAATATTTATTTTAATAAATATACAAATTACTCTTCTCCATCATATACTTTAAATGATTATTTTAAAATAATGTGTGAAGGTATCGATTTAGCTTTATCTATATAAAAAATATTTATTTATTAACAAAAAATAAAAATTTAATTTTTATTTAAATATAAAGCACTTATATATAATTATAATAAAATAATATATTATTTTATTTAATAAAAATGGAAAATAAAAAGAGTGTTAAATCAATATTAGAGGAAAAAGCTTATATTGGAAAACGCGGTTATATTATTCGCAAAAATAAATTTTCACACAAAGAGATTGAAGAATTAAAACATGATTTACACGTTAAACCAAATATTCACGGAGATTATGGTGGTGGTGCTGATAACGTTGAACCTTATGACGTTTTTTTAGAAAATGATAATAAATTATATATTCCTAAATTCTATGGTATTGAAAAGTTTGGAAATGCTCCATTAGACCTTCCAAGTGGTCGAGATATAAATGTCGAATTTAATCTTCAACTTCGTCCTGAACAAAAAGTTCCTGCTGAAAAAGTTATGGAAGCTTATTATAATCAAGGAGGTGGTATATTGTCATTATATTGTGGTGCTGGTAAAACTATTTTAGCACTTTATTTTATAGCACAATTAAAGAAGAAGACAATGGTAATAGTTCATAAAGAGTTTTTAATGAATCAATGGAAAGAGCGTATTGAATACGCACTTCCAAATGCGAAAGTAGGAATAATTCAAGCAAATAAATGTGATACAGATTGTGATATTGTTATAGCAATGTTGCAAACACTTTCTATGAAACCATTTCCAAAAGAAACATTTGATGATATAGGTCATGTTATTATTGATGAATGTCATCGAATTCCTTCAAAAGTATTTTCACGAGCTCTATTTAAAATAAATTGTCCTTATATGTTGGGACTTTCAGCAACACCAAATCGCAAAGATGGTTTAACAAAAGTGTTAAAATGGTTTATTGGAGATATAATTTATTCATTAAAAGCGCGAAAAGAGCGAACAATAGTTGAAGTTGAGCGACTTTTATGTGAAAGTGATTTAGAAGAGTATAATAAAGAGGTTACAGGATATAATGGAAACGTCCAAATTGCTACAATGATAAATAATATTTGTGGATATTATAAAAGAACATTTATGTATATGAAACGTGTTGTTGAAGAGTTGAATAAACATCAATCGCGACAATTTTTAGTATTATCTGACCGAAAACAACATTTATTAGATATGGAAAAGTGCGCTTTACAAATGGGTATTACATCAATTGGTTATTATGTTGGAGGAATGAAAGAGAAAGATTTGAAAAAGAGTGAAAGTTGTCGTTTGCTTTTAGGAACTTTTCCAATGGCAAATGAAGGTTTAGATATTAAATCATTAAATGGTTTAGTCATTGCTTCACCAAAAAGTGATATTATTCAAACTGTGGGACGTATTTTAAGACAAAAACACGATATTAATCCTTTAATTATTGATGTGGTCGATCAATTTTCAGTATTTAATAGTCAAGCAAAAAAGCGATTTGAATTTTACCGAAAAAATAAATATTTAATAAATGATTTAACAATAAATATTGATGATACTAATTCAATGATTGTTAAAAAGAAGAAAGAGTATAAACATCATTTGGGAACAAAAGATAGTAGTAGTGAAAGTGATGAAACTTTATGTGATATTGATGAAGAAGAAGAAGAAGATATTACATTTCAAGATATGGGATTTGATAAAGATTTCAACAAAAAGAAAAGAGTACATAAGAAAAAAGTTGTTAAAAAAGATGAAACACCAAAAAGTAAAGAAGATATTATGAATTCTATTTTTAATAACTGGAATTTTAGTGATAATCAAGATTAAAAATAAAATTAAAAAGTTTAACTTAATATATAATAATTATTATATATTAAAAAAGTATTTATTTTATATTAAAAATTATTTATTTTCTATAACGTTTTTATGTTTAGATTGTGATTTTTTAGATTGTGATTTAGAAACATTAGTTGAAGGTGGTTGTGGTAATTGGATTAAAGGATTAGTTGTCGTTTGTATTGTTGAATTATTTTGTGATTGTATTGTTGATTTTTTTGTTTTAGATTGTAATTTAGATTGTAATTTAGATCGTTTTATATTTGACAAAGATATTGTTTTACCAGTATGTGTATTAGTAAATGTGAAAGGAAATTTTGAAGGATTATTTGTGGATGGTAATTGTGAAGGATTTGTTGTCGTTTGTGTTGTTAATTTTTTTGACTTTAATTTTGTTGATAAAGGAATCATTTGTGTAGGTATTTTACTCTCTTCTTTTCTTTTTTTCTTATAAAGTTCATTTAAAGTTGTTCCTATTTGTGATTCAATGCTTTGTATTGACCTCTTTTTTGGTTTATTTTCAATATTAGATTTATTTATTGTTTCAATAAGTTCAATAAAATGATTATCATTATATAAAGTTTTCTTATAAATTTTTAAATCATTTTCATTTTTTATAATTTCGTTTAAAGGTTTTATTTTTATATATTCTTCTCGAACAATATCTTTTAATCTATTTTTATTTTCATCACTTAATTTAGTATTTGATATATAAAGTAAAATGTCATCAAAATCTTGTGTTTCTTTAAAAATTTTAAGATATTTAATTAATTTATTTTCATTCATATTTTCATTCATATTTTGTAAATAACGTTTTTTGTAGTCTGATTTAATAAATTTTTTAAATTTGCTTGATGATGTGTTTGATTTATTTAAACGTTTTCCATAAATGTTATTATAATCATTAAAAACTTTATTAAATTCTGGATTAGTTAAACTACTTATATGGTCTTTTGTAAAATATTCACCTTTTTTTATATTTTGAATTAATTTATTTACATTTCTATTTGAACTTTGTGTTTGATTTGCATTCTTCTTTTCTGATTGATTTGAAGCTTCTTTTAAACCTTTTTGTAATGCTAATGATTTATTTGTTTCACTTAATTCTTTAATTTTATTATTAATAATATATCCTTTATTTGTTGATAATTGTGAAGGATTTGTTAAAATATATTTTGGTTTTATCTCTTTTAATTTATTTAAAGATAAAGTATTTATATACTTTTTAAAAGTAGTTATATTCATATTCATATTATTTACAGTTCTATTTGAATGTTGTGTTTGATTTACCAAACTTTGTGTTCTTTGATTTACTGAACTTTGTGTTCTTTGATTTACTGAACTTTGTGTTCTTGAATTATTTGTAATAACATCTATTACTTTAAACATAAATATTGCGGGATTAAATCCACGAATTTGTAAATTATTAATCATTACAGGATATTTACTTCCAGTTGTATCATCATATTTATACCAATTATTATCTCTTTTATTTACAGAAATAAAATGATTATCATCTTGATTATATATTATATCTGTTAATTCAAATGTAATATTTGATATTGTAATATTTTCCAATGTAATATTTGATATTGTAATATTTTCCGCAAAATTAGTATAATTAATAAAAGTCATTCTATTATGGTTTGATGTAATTATATATTTATTTATTATTGAATTATTAAATAATTGACTATTATATGTAATAATTTCTGTTAAATATGTACTCAATTTATCATAATTTTTAGGTGGTCCATATTGCGTAGAAATTTGAGTAGTATTTGTCATTGCATTATTTAAATCAGGATATAATATATTAGTTCCAGAAGCAATATTTTTTCCAGAAGCAATATTATTTAAAAAATTTCCACTAAATATATTATGATCTAATATACCTTCGAGATATTGATCTGCAAAACCTAAACTTTTATAACCATTATCTAGATCATTAATTCTATTAATCATACCATTTCTATTACCTATTTTATTTATCATTTCATTATAAAAATCAATACTATTTGTTATATTATTATTTAAAACGGGAAACATTTCACATAAGTTATTATCAATAGGAGCCTTAAATCTTGGATTATATGTTATTAAAATATTTTGTGGATGTATTGGTTCTTTATTTTTTAATTTTATTAAAAATTCTTTCATATTCTTTTTTAAATTACAATTATCATTTTGAATATCAAAAGCACTATTGATATTTGATGATTGATAATCTCTTAATAATGTTAATAATAAATGTATTACACTATTTTTATAACAACTATTACTATTATTTAATAAATTTATTTCAACATCTTGTGATTGTAATGTTGAATTTGTAGATTGTATTGTTGATTTTGTAGATTGTAATGTTGAATTTGTAGATTGTAATGTTGATTTTGTAGATTGTAATGTTGATTTATTATTACTAATATTATTACTAATATTATTACTAATATTAATTTTAAAGTCATCTTTTACACGTTGTAATCCTAAAACTACTTTTAATATATTATTTACATTATTATCTATTAAATATTCATCTTCAAAATCAATTTTATCATCAAAATTAACATTTTCAGTAAAATAATTATCTTGTCTCATAATATCAATAATAATTTGATTAATAATATTTTGATTAATACTATTTTGATTAATACTTTGATTAATATTATCAATTAATTCGTTAAAAATATTTGTATTAAATAATTCAAAATTATAAATATTTAACATATTTAATCCTTTATTTTTTAATAAAATATTAATTTGAATTATATAATATATATTATTTAAATCAAACTCTACTTCATATTCTTTATTACAAATATTTTTTATAATATTATGAGAATTATGATTTAATATAATTAAATATAAAATTATATTTTTTAATATAATCTTTTTATTATCATTATTAATATTATTTATTATAGATAATAAACTGTCAATATTTTTAGATATTAAAATATCTTTAATACTTTGCTCAACTAACTCTTTTGATAAATGTTTGTTTAAATCATTAATTTCAATCAATATAGATAATTCATTTATTAATGGTTGAATATTTGTTAAATGTTGATTATATAGATCATTTCTATGTTTAATTGTATAATAGTTTAGTTCATTTTGTTTTATTTGTAATAATTTTTTTTTTTCATTTATTATTTTATTTATTTCTTTATTAGGAACTATTTTATTTTTTCGTTTCATATTATTCAGATTATTTATTTCTTTTTCCAAATTAGAAATTTCTTCTTTTAATGTAATTATTGTTTCACTATCTGGTACTACTATTTGTTTTAATTCTTCTTTTTTTTCATTTATTTCTTTTTCTAATTGTTTCTTTTCATTTACTTTTCGTGGATCTGTTTTTATTTTATTTAATTTTTCCTCTTTTTCTTTTAAGTCATTCTCTATTTCTTTTAATTTATTATTTTTATCATTTATTATTTCTACTATTTTATTCTTAATAATAGTTTCAAAACTATCAATATTATTGACACGTGATAAAATATCATTAATCACATTTTCATTATATTTAAAAGAAGAAGTATTTAACATATATTTTATTTTCTTAAAATTTTCAATATTTTCTATAAAAATATTTTTACTATTATTATTTAAATCAATATTTTTACTATTATTATTTAAATCAATATTTTTAATATATTCAACAAAAGGACTACTATATTCTCCATTTTTATTTTGTATAATTATATTTAATACATCTTCATGAAATGAATTAATATTATTTTTACATTTCTCAAAATATTCATTATATTTATTCATTATATCAATAATTATTGGAATTTGTTGATTTTCATAATTTTTTAAATCATTAATTAATATATTTTTATTAGTATCTGTTGATTTTGATAATTTTAATTCTTCTAAAATACTTTTAATATATTCAATTCTTATTATTATTTTTTTAAATTTATTTATTTTATTTAAATTATTATTAATTGGATTAAATACATTTATATATCTTGAATAAAATGAATCTACTATATTATCATCATAATTTATATTACTAAAATATTTTAATATATTTTTTGTTTTATTATGATTTATTATCATATTTAATATACCTTTTTTCCCTCCGATTAATTTACTAATTATTGTTTTATTATTTTTTGATCCATTATATATTTTTGTAATTTTATTATCAAAATCTGTTATTATGTGTGAATCTCTTTTATATGCATTATAGAGTTCAGTAATATAATAATTTTTTGTATCATTATTATCAAATAATTTATTATCATTATTATCATTATTATCAATAAATTTTTTAAATTCATTTTTGTATTGTAATTTTAACTCTTTAATCTTCTCTCCTGATTTTTCATTTTTAATATTATCATATATTGTATAAAAATTATCTAATTTAGCTAATGTATTTGGAATTATAATTTGATGATTTTTTTTTAATTCATCAAATTCATCAGGTTTTCTCATATTAAATTTTTTAATAAAAACAATGTTATTATTATCATTATTATCATTATTATCATTTATTAAATCAGGTATTTCATATTCAAGTGTTAAAATATCATGAGTATCAATATTATATTTTAATTTATAATAATTTAATATATCTTTTATATCACCTTTAAATTCTGTATAGTTTTGTAGTTCATCATTTATTTTTTCCTTATATTTATCTAATGCCATAAATATTTCGCATATTTTATTTTTAGGTTCATTTTTTTCAAAAGTATCAATTAATTCTCCTTTTAAACAAGGTTTTGTATCTGATTTTTCATCTATTACACAATTACCTTTATGATTCAATATGTTTATTTTTTTTTTATTTGGAATTGTATTTAAATAATTTTTGTTTATATTAAATATTTCTAATAAATTTCTTTTATGATTAAAATATAATTCAATCATTTCATTATTATAATTTTTATTATATTTTAATATATTACATACACTATCTAAAATATTAGATGTATATTTTTCAAGTTCAACTGCTCTTTTATGTCCTTCTTCTTTTTTTCTTGGTTCTATTCCAAATTGATGAAGATATTTAAAATGTATTATTTTGTTCTTTATTTCATTACATAAGTTATCTGGATTGATTAATAGTAGTTTTTTTCCATATTTATTAATATCATTATCACTAAATGTAATATTTTGTATATGATTTTTATTTATAAACTTTTCTATATAATCAATATTAATAGAAGAAATTGGGTCACTTAACATTATTTGTTTATTTTTATTTTCATTTTCATTAAAAAGTACTTTAAAAGTGTCTCTAATTACAATATCTCCAAGTATTATTAAAGGAGTCCTTTGTTCATATTTTTTTTGTTTTTCTTTTTTACTATTTTTAATATTAAACTCAAACCCACCTCCATCTAATATATATCTTAATTTAATAGCATTTTTAAAATATTTTTCTATACCATCATTTTCACTTATTAAACTATCTTTTAAAATAGCTACTGTATATTTGTTGTCTATTTTTGTATCAATATATGAACCGGTGTTATCATCTGTTTCAAAAATCATACTATTTAATGTAGGAATATTACCGTATTTATTTATACACGATTCATTTATTTGTTGTTTTCGTCTTTTTCTCTCTTCTTCTTCTTGTCTTTTTCTCTCTTCTTCTTGTTTTTTTTGATTTTCTTTTTCTTGTCTTTTTCTCTCTTGTCTTTTTATCTCTTCTTCACTTAATTCTTTAATTTTATTATTAATAATAATTCCTTTATTTATTGTTAATTGAGAAGTATTTGTTAAATTAGTATATTTTGACTTTATCTCTTTTAATTTATTTAAAGATAAATTATTTATATATTTTTTAAAAGTAGTTATATTATTTACATTTCTATTTAAACTTTGTGTTCGATTTACTGAACTTTGTGTTGTTGATTTATTTTGTGATAATGATGTTGATTTTTTAGGTTGTATTATTGATTTTGTAGATTGTGATGTTGATTTATAGTGTTCTTTTAATATTTGATTAGCTATTTTGGATGCTTTAAGTTTATCTTTATTATATAAGTTTTGTAATATTTTCATTCGTTTTAATTCATTATTTGTTAAATTATTATAATTATTATTATTACTATTACTAGTATAATTAGCCCATGATGTTGATATTTTTTTATTACTTTGTATAAATGGTTGTGGTTTTGGTTGGGATTTTCTTTGTTCTATTTCATTAAAATTCTTTTTTGTCATATGTCCAAATGACCTTCCATTATTTAAATAATTATTATAATATTTTTTATAAATATTTCTTTTTTTTGATTTATAATTATCTATTATTTTATTACTATTTCTATTTAATTTTTTAATATTATTTTGATATACTTTTTCAATTTGATTATATCCCTTTTTATATATATCTAATATATTTTTACTAAATCCTTGTGGTTTTAAACTCCTTTCACCCCTTTTTTCTTTTATTGTTTCTATATTACTTTTTTTTCTTCTTAATAATTCATTTTTTTGTGTATTTATCTCTTTTATTTTTTTATCTCTATTTTTTATCAATAATTTTAATTTAGTTTTTAAATTATCTTTATTATTTTCACCACTTTTTTCTTTTATTGTTTCTATATTTTCACCCCTTTTTTCTTTTATTGTTTCTATATTACTATTATTATTACTATTATTATGTGTTATTCTATTATTATTATGTGTTATTCCATTATTATTATGTGTTATGCCATTATTATGTGTTATGCCATTATTATGTGTTATGTCATTATTATGTGTTATACCGTTATTATTAGTTATGCCATTATTATGTGTTATACCGTTATTATTAGTTATGCCATTATTATTATGTGTTATACCGTTATTATTAGTTATGCCATTATTAGTAATTTTATGGATGTTATACTGACTGACATTTATGGTATTACGTTGGTTGTTAGTATGTTTTTTTTTCTGTTTTTTTAAATTTTCTGATCTAAGTTTATTACCATATCGCCCTTTTTCCCTACTTTTTGGATTATAATTATCCATTTTTAATTTCTTATACTTTTTATTTAGATTTTAAATTATTTCTTTAAATTATTTCTTTAAATTATTTCTTTAAATTATTTCTTTAAATAATGAATTATTTTTATAAAATAATAATGAATATAAAAAACATAAAAATAATATAAAGTAATTATAGTAAAAAAATGGAAGAGAATATAGATACTTTTATAAATCATTTTAAAAATGAATTTAATAATTTAATAAATAGTTCTGACCCTTATAAAAAAGAGAAGAATTTAAATAATAATGATTTAAATATATGTAATTCAAATAAATCAATTGTTGTCGATACTATGGAAATACTCTCTTTCTCCCTATTATTACATTTATATTCTGGATTTTATATATTTCTTTATAATCAACATATAATAGGAATGATTATTTATCAATTTTTTTCATATATATTACTTCAATCATTATTTGATTATAACTTCTTCTCTTTTGTATTTCATCCTTTTTTTAGAAATCATAATAAAGATATTGTTTTACCACAAATTTTATATACACTTTTTAATTATTATATTTTAACATCAAAATATAACTCTTATTATATACTCTTTTTAAATCTTTTGATTTATTCATTTAGTAATAAATATTTTGAAAATATTGAACAAAATGAATCAAAAAAAGTAAGAACATTTATGAATTTAATCACATATTTAATCAAATTAACTTATATTAAAATTATTTATACTTTATTTAATTAAAATAAATTTAATATTTCAAAATTTAATAAAAGATTTTTTATTAAATTTATTTTTATATAATTTATATAATTTATTATATTTATTTTTTTACACTCTTCTTTTTAGAAACTCTTTTAACACTTTTTTTCTTACGACCTCCAACTACTTCTACAATATTTACATTATATTTTTTTAATTCATTAACTCTCATTTTTATTTTTTCATCTTCTAATTTAGTTTGATTTAATTTAATAATATCCTTAATAGTTTCTATTAAATTATCATTATCATTATATTCACCAAAAACTTGTGTTAAACCATTATTATTATACATTGTTTTAATTGGATCTTCTCCCAATAATAATGCTAATTCACGAATTAATGATGTTTTTTCACACTCTTTATTTATATTTTCAAAATGTGAATTTAAACTATTATTTTTTGAAATTGAATTATTCATTTTTTTTTGTTTTTCTAATTTTAATAAATATTTTTTCTATTATTTAATAAAAGATTTTTTATTAAATTATAATTTATATTTTTATACATATTACATATCATTACTATTATCAATAGTGTTTGGATAACCTGATGAAAGTGGGAATGCATAATTAAACCAATAATTTGGAGATAAATATGAAACACCAGAACTTAAATCTTGGACGGGAGTTGTTGAAGAAGGTCCCATTTTACAAATTAAATCTAATTCAAAAGGGTCAATAGCATAATTGTAATAACGGAAACGTGATAAAAATCCATTAAATCCACCAAATTGTGTGATATATAAATCTCCATCATTCAATTTTGGAACACCACTTAATTTTTGACGTTTCTTTAAATTACAATTTACATATATATCTACACTATTACCTATTAATATTATTGATATATGAACCCATTTATTAATTGGAATATTACCAACATCACATGTTTCATAAACAGATGTATTTTCATTATTATATGTATTAAAACGAATATTTAATTTATTTTCATTAGGATATAACCACACACCAGGTGATTGAAGTAAAGGTAAATTCTTTTTAATACTATTTCCTCCTATATACATATCATTACTACCTTTGTGGAATATATGTTTAAATTCAGTATTATTATCACTTGATGTAGTTGAAGTGCTTACTTCATAATCTTCTTCATCACTAATATCAACGGAACAATTAATATTATTACTTCCAACAAAATTATTATCTTTAATATATACCCAAAAACTATATGTAAATTCTGTTCCATATTTACCATCAGATGGATTTGCTATTTTATAAGCATCAATCTTTGTAGGATTTGTAGCATCAACAGTATCTCTAATAAACATTGGAGAATTATTTACAAAATTGTTATATCCTTTAATTGTTACATAGAGATATATTAAAATTAATATACCAATTATAACAAATATAATCATAGAATTTGTAAATATTGATGAAGAACCATTTGTTCTATTTTTCATAAAACGATTATTCATTGACATTTTATTTTATAATAATATTTCTATATTATTATAATATTTATTTTTTATTAAACATTTTTTTTATTAAACATTTTTTATTATAACACTTTATTTTCTATATTTATTTCTTTACTTTTTACTTTTTACTTTTATCATCAATAATTGCTCCTGATGAATATGATAATAAACTATTATTCTCAAATAATGAAATCTTATATAATGTATTACCAGATGGTCCTTGATTATACATATTTAAAACATCATTTGGATTAATAGCATAAGCAAAATATTGTGTTTTACCAATTTTACCATAAAAACCTGGGCTATTATTTTCACCATATGTTACCCATAATGGATCACTTGTTACAACCGGAATACCCTTTAAAGCAGTTGAACGTTCTAATTTACCATTAATATAAAGATCTACACTACGATTTTTTAATATATAACATATATGAACCCATTTCATTAAAGGAATATTTTGGACATCGCACTTTTCAGGAGTGCTACCATCAAATGTTGTGCTTGTATTTACTCCTAATGTATTTGTTTCTGGATATAAATATATTTGAGGACAACATATTTTACCATCATTTTCATCTATTGTTTCACCAGTTTCATCTTTCATTGGATTACCTTTCCATAATATATGTTTAGGAGCACCATAATTATAATTGTAATCATTTACATAAATCCATGTACTTATTGAGTGCTCTAAACCACCTTTTAATTGAGGTAATTCAATTGATTCACGTGGTACAAATGCATCAATTTCACTATTAATAATTATTGGTGAATCACTACTCATTTGTGATGATGTTTTAACATAATTATAAACTAAATAAAGAATAAAAGCAACAAATGCTACAATAAGTATAAGAGAAAAAATATTTTGAACTTCACCACCATATGATTTAACATTATTTTTAATATTATTATAAGTCATTTTTTTTATTACTATATATTATTTAGACAGAAATTTTATAATATTTTTATTATAAAATTATTTTTACTTTTTATATTTTTTATATTTTTTATATTTTTTATATTTTTAATTTAAAAAATATATTATTAATTATTTCTTAATCAAAATAAATCTAATGGATATATTATAACATCTTCTATTTTACTTTTCCTATATTTTTCATATTCATTTATTTTATCTTCATATACTTTCATACTATCTTCTATTTCATTTGGATTTAATGAATATTCATAATATGTTATATAAGCAATATGTCCATCAAAACCAGTTGTTCCACTACCTTCATCATCATCCTCACTTTCTCCATTTGATGTTGAACCTAATTTAGAAACAGCATCATCAGACGTTATATATAAAGCAAAGTCATCACTTACTATTGGTGATTGTTTAATTGCTGATGATACTTCCAACTTTCCATTTTTATAAATATTTATACTATGTGGTGAAACTCCTACATAAAAATGGTTCCAACTATTAAATTCTATATTATTTAATTCAAATGATTCTGTATTTCCTCCATTTTGTTGAAATACAAATGCTAATGATTCATTATATGGTGTTAGCCATACTCCTAAATATTGTGTTAATGTTGATATATCACTTTTATCTTCCATTTCTGTTCCTCTATAAAATACTGATTTCCATTCATCATTTCTATATAATTCATCATTACTATCACTTTTATTTAAAAATAACCAAAATGAATAACCAAATAATCCTGTTGTCATTTGTTTTGGAAATCTTTTACTTTCAATGGTTAAACTATCATTTTGAGCATCATATGGTTTATTTTTATTTATTTCTGTCTCTTTTATTAAAGTTCCTGATGCTCTCACCTTCTTATGATGTTGATTATAAATAATTAATGCAATTATTATTATAAATATAATACCAACATATGGATTTATTAAAAAAAATATTAAAAATAATAATATTGAAAATGCTATACTATAATAAAGATTAAAATTCATAATTAAAAAATAATATAATAATGTTCCTAAAATAAATATATATCCCATTTTAATTTGAAATGGGGTTTTATCCCATGTATTTGAAATATTTTTAAAAAATGAAGATGTTGCTAAAACTGCTGTTAATGCTTCATTACTTATTAAACTCTTTTGAGCGTTTCCATATTCTTCTAATCCACTTTTCCTCTTATTATTCTTTTTATTATCTTCTCTCTTTTCATTATTATCATATAAAAATGATATATTATCTTCATTTTCATTATTTTTATTTTTATTATTTTTATTTTTATTACTCATTTTTATAAAAAAATATATAATATATACTAACTATTTTATAGATATTTTTTATATTTTATTTATTATTCTTTATAATATCTTTTTGTATCATATAAATCCATTATATTTGGAAAAGATATAGTTATTATAGCAAATAGCACTAAAAATACTTTAATTATTGTTGAAATCGGTCCATATACAAACAAATTTTCATAATTTATATATGCATAAATAATTAATCCAAATATTATTACAAAAAAAATTATTGATTTAATTGATAATTGTGAATAATCCATATTTCTTTATATATTTATTAGAAAAATAAATTTATAAAAAATATTTATAAATTTAATTATTATTAAAATTATAAATATGATAAATTATAATCCCGAAAATTCACTCCCATATTTATATACTCCGTTATTTGAACCATTTGACTTTCGCTCATTTGGTTTGCAAAAATAATATGTGCTTAAATCATTAGGACCTACTGGACTTCCCATTACACATTTTCCTAATCCACTCTCATTATAACACAGCCCACAATTTTTATCTTTTAAACACTCATTTTCTTTCAATTTTGGTTCATTATATTTATTACATACATCTACACGATACATACACTCTTCTTTTGAAGCATATGGCATTATATATTGATTAGTAACATTATCTATTCCACATATATTTGCCATTATTACACTATCTTTCATTGTAGCATTAAATTCTTTACATATTCCACCAACATTACAATAATATTTTACGTTTAAATCATTTTGATTTACACACTTTTCTTTGGGAAGATTAGAGCATTCAGTTTCACAACAATTGGGTTCATTAGGAAATTGTAATCGGGCATCATCTTTTTGAGAAGCACATACACATTTATTTTTATTTAAATCATAAGCACAAAAAGAAGTATTTTTACATTTATTTTTTTTATCTTCTTCTCCTACTTTGTTTTCAAAATCTTCTTTTATTTTTATAAAACTTTTATAAAAGTTTTTTAAATAAAAATATTTCATTACTAAAAATAAAATTATTATTAATAATAAATATATAATATTTTTTAATATTAAACTATATTTCATTAAAATATTTATCTAAAATAAAGATAGATAATAAAAATGCTCGAATTATTTACTATTATGAAATCTATGCAAAATTCATTAGAAAATGAATCCATTGAAAATTTCGAGTCTCATAAAAATGACCCCAATTATGTTGAAGCTTCTCTTCATAGAATTCCTAATTCTTGGATTATACTCTCTTTATTAATAGGTATTGGAACTGCTTATTTAGCATATAGTTGTAATTATAATGAAACACCTGCCACTCGTTTAATTGTATCATTATTTGCTTTCTTTTTTAGTGGAATTTATTTAATTTATTATTTTATTATTTATATTCTCCTTAATAAAAAGTGTAATGGTAAAGATATTGCTGATTTAATTAAACAAATTATGAAAAAATAATTTATCTAATTTACTAATTCATTATACTCTTTCTCAATTGAATCTATATATTTATTTCCATATATATTTTTATATATGTGAATAAAACTCATACTATTTAAATATGGAATATTTGATACTTTCTTTTCTATTTTATTTTTATTTAATAATGATTGAATAAATTCTAATCGCATTTTATATATATTGTCTAATTCATTGTGCTCTCTTTTTATCTTTAATATAAATGTATCTATTTTACTATATGAACTTTTACTATAACTCTTACTTTTTGATTTATTTTTAATACTTTTTGTTTTACTTTTCGTTAAAGATTTACTTTTACTTTTTATATTTTTTACACTTTTACTTTTTGATTTACTTTTAATAATATCCATATTATTATTTTTATTTTATAAATAATAATCACTATTTATAAACAATATTATTTTTATTTTAACTACTATTTTCTTTTTCTTTCATTTTCAATCTTTTTAATTTATCCATCGTAGAACACGTATTTTGATACATATTTTTTATTACATAATTCTTATTATCATTACTATTATATACATATTGATATATATAACCACCTTTCATTTTATACCACACTTTATTTTCATTATTATTATCTAAATTAAAATATGGAACTCTATAATCTAATTCATTACTTTTCGCAAAAGTATAATTACAATAATTTTGTTTATTCATTTTTTTAATTCCTAATTCTTTATTATAATTTTTTTATATTAATTTTCTCTTTTTAATTAAATTTAAGAATTTTTTCAGAAACAAAATAATAAGAAATAATACTTATCATACCTATAAAAATAAAATTCATTACATCATCATTAAATAATTCACGTGTTAAACCAAATAATAATGGTTTAGAACCTTTATAAGAAAAATACATTAATAAATGAAAAACAATAATTATTACTAAAAATTTATATATTGATTTTATTGTTTCCTTATATTCATTATCAACATCTAAATATATATTATAAAGAGCCATTTTATATTTTACTTATTTTTAATATTACTATTTATTAAAAATATAAAAAATAAAATTAAAAATCTGCGTATTCATTTTTTTTATTTTTTATTTTTGTATTATAGTTTCTTTAAATAATTAAATAATTATATAATTAAATATGGATATTTTAAATAATTTATTAAATAATCAAAATAATAAAAATAATATTGATGAAAATATTATTGAAAAAAAAAATGATAACGAATTAGACATTAATGACCGCATGTTTTTAATGAATAAATCTTTAAACGACCAAATTTTATATGAATCTTTATATTCCCTTATGAATATTAATAATCACTCTTTTATTCACCATTTAAATAATTCTCAAAAAGTCATTTTAAATGACTATGTTTTTCAAGATATCGAAATGTTAAACGACCATTTTGGCAATGAAACAAAAAGCATATTTTATATACTCAATAAATGTAATACTCAAAGTGGTAAGATTATATTAAAAGAACTTATTTTAAATCCTATTTGTGATTCTAATATGTTAATAAAACGCCAAGAATTAATTCGCACTTTACATAATCATAGTAATGAAATATCTACAATAATTTCTAATATTAAAAAGTGCGAAAGTGAAATGCTTTGGTTCTATAATGAAAAAAATATGCATCATATCAATATGATGAATGATTTAATTTATTTTAATTATGATTTTATTCCTTTTATTGATGTAAATGGTATTTTAAATAATAATGAAAAAGCTTTATTATTAACAAATATTTATAAAATATTTATTGCACCTGCTTTAACTATTATAACTCCATTAATGACTTTTATTACACCTATTATTTTACTCTTTTGGTTTCAAAGAAAAAGTGGTATTAAACTTAATTGGTCTATTTTATATCAAATTTTTATGAAAGTTATTTTTGGTTCAGATTCATTTCAATTATTATTTAAAAATCCCACAAAAGCCATTTTAGCAAATATGCTTACAAAAGGTTTATATGTTTTCTTATATTTTCAAAATATATATTATTCCATTCAAAATTCTAAAAATACATCCAAAATAATTAATATCATTCACGAAAAATTAAATGTTATGAACTCTTATGTTAAAAACGTCCATAATTTAATACTTTATTCTAAAAAACATAATTTAAATAATAATTATGATAGCACCATTCAATTATCATTAGATAAATGTTCCAATTATATTCAAAAATATTATGAACTTTTTAATCACTCCATTTTTGAAAGTAATCCTTCATTATTTAATAATAAAGGAAAAATATTATATACTTACCAATATTTTAATAAAATTAAAAGCGATTTCATTCATCTATTCCATTATGTCGGTATGTTTGATGCTTATAACTCTTTGGGAAATATTTTATTTTCAAATTCAAATTCTAATCCATATGTATTCACCAAATATGTTAATAAAATTGTTCCACACGTTCAATTCAATAATATATGGCATCCTTATTTATTAGATAATCCCGTTTTAAATGATTTAAATATATATAATAATCACATTTTGATTACCGGACCTAATGCCGCAGGTAAATCAACTTTTATTAAAAGCGTTATTTTAAATATATTATTAAGTCAATCATTAGGAATTGCTTCCGCTTCACATTTTGAAATAACTCCTTTCAAAATGATTGAAACTTATTTACAAATTCCCGACGCAAAAGGAGTTTCATCTCTTTTTGAAGCTGAAATGTTGCGAAGCAAACATTATATTGATAAACTTAAAAAAATGGATGAAACAGATTTTAGTTTCATCGTTTTAGATGAAATATTTTCCAGCACCAATTATATTGAAGGATTTTCCGGTGCTTATGCCATTTTGAAAAAAATATCATCTTTCCCAAATACTTTATCTATGACTACTACTCATTATAGCGATTTAGAATATTTAGAAAATGATACTAATGGCAAAATATTAAATTATCATTTTCAAATTAATCGTAATCCTCATAATAACCAAATTATTTTTAATTATAAACTTCAAAAAGGTGTTTCTCGCGAATATATTGCTCTCGAATTACTTAAAAATAACGGATTTGATGAAGATTTAATTGATGATGCTATCGTTATGAGCAAACGCATTAATCGCAATTTCTTAAATGAAAAAATTATTTCAAAAGAAGGAAATATTACAAACAAAGTAGGAGAAGATGATAATCTTAAAGAAGATATTACAAACAAAGTAGGAGAAGTTGTTATAGAAGAAGATGTTATAGAAGAAGAAGTTAAAAAAGATGTTATAGAAGATGATGTTAAAGAAGAAGAAGTTAAAAAAGATGTTATAGAAGATGATGTTAAAGAAGTTATTAAAGATGATATTAAAGAAGTTAAAGAAGTTAAAGAGATTAAAAATAAAAAAAAACGAGAAAAAAATAAAAAAAATTAGTTTCGTTTATATAAAATATATAATATATAAAAATATAGTAAAATAGTTTAAAAATGGATATTTCAATTTTGTCAAATTATATGTTTGGTATTCTTGTAATACTTTTAATAATAGTAATTATTGTTATGTATTATTTATGGAATGAAACAAAAAAAAATAAAAACCAAATTTCTATATTAGAGAGTGATGTTATTGCTTTACGCGAACGTGTTGAAAATAATAGTAAAAAAATGGATGAAATAGAAAATTTTGAAAATAATCAATCATCTTCTTTTAAAAAATCACCTTCTAAAATGTTAAGTCAGCAAAATATTTTAGAACAATTAATGGGAAATATTAATATTCACGATTATATGAATAATGGTGATGAGGAAGAAGAGTATGATGACGATGAGGAAGAAGAGTATGAAGAAGAAGATGAAAATGATGATGAGGAAGATGAAGAAGAAGATGAAAATGATGATGAGGAAGATGATGAAGATGAGGAAGAAGAGTATGAAGAGGAAGGAGAAGAAGAGTATGAAGAGGAAGAAGAAGAAGAGTATGAAGAGGAAGAAGGTAATGAAGAAGCAAATGAAATAGATGAAGAGGAAGTAAAAGAGAATATATTAGATATTGATCAAGATAATACAAACAATGTAGAAGAAGATAATATAAACAATGTAGAAGAAGATAATACAAATAATGTAGAAGAATATAATACAAATAATGTAGAAGAATATAATACAAATAATGTAGAAGAATATAATATAAAAAATATAGTATTTGAAGCAAATAATGATATTGAAATGGAAGTAAGTGGTAAAAAACCAATTAAATCCGCATCAAATTTTGAGGAAGGATATATTGAAAAAGGTTTAGATAAAAAAATGTATGTAGTAGCTTTAAATAAGAGAGGAGTTAAATATTGGAAAGTCCAAAAATAAATAATTAAATAATTAAGTAAATAATTTTTATAAAAATTTTTTATTTTTATAAAATAAATATATTAAAGAATTATAGTATATATAATGAACCGCACTGTTAATAATAAATTTCAAACTTCACCTGCTATTATGAATGATGGACGTTCTTTTACTGATTATCGTCCAGCATGTTATGTTGATACAATGATTGCTAATAAAAATAATATTAAAGGTTCAAATGATTATCGCGAATTTTTAATAAATAATGGTTTAAATATAATGAAGATTAATGATATGTATGTTGAAGAGAAGATGGTAAATAAAAGTTGTAATAATAATGCTAAACCAGCATCATCTTTTGCTCGCACTTGTATTGTTAATAATTCTAATATGAGTTGTTTAGATGCTAATCCTCAAAATACTGGACTTTATATTGAAAATAGTCAAAGTAAAGAAACTATTTTAGGTTTTGATAGATTTGAAAGTAATTTTCAATCATTATAATTAAATTTATTTACAAAAAAATAATTTATATAAAAAAATAAAAAAATGAAATATTTGATTTTAGATTTAATTAAAAAGTATATTAAAATAAATTAAATAAAAATAAATATATAAAAATGAGTTTAATAAATGATTTATTAAATAATGAATTAAAAGAAGAAGTTGATAATAATGAAACATTATTATCAATAATGTTTTGTAATAAAAGTGATACTTCAATAATTGAACTTTTAGAAAATAATTTGGAAAAAGTTAAAAAAATAGATAATCCAAATAAACGTGGAAAATTAAGTGCTAATTACTTTAATCTTAAAAAGTTTATTGAAGAATTTTATAATTCACAAATTATAAATTCAATCTTTTTTGTTAATAATAAAATTTATGAATATAAATTAAAAAAAAATGAAATAGCAATAATAAATGAATATAATATTAGAAATTATTTATCTTATAGTGATACAACATTTAGAAATAATTATTTTCATGACCTTTTCTACAATTTTGATTTTAATTACTCTTTTATTGTAAATAAAAATGAATATATTATAAAAAAATGGAATAATAGCAAAGAGAAAATTATTGAAAATTCCAAAATAAACGTTTCCTCAATTAAAGATAATTACGAAAATATTAGAAAAATTCAAAATTACAAAAATATTATTTATATTTATGGTAATAATATAAAATCTATTAAAGATATTTCAACTTACTCTAATCCAAAAGTATTATTAAATAAAGATGAATATTCACCGAATGAATTAAATAATATTGCGCAAATTGAAGAGATGAAAGCTAATCATCTTATTTTACAAAATAGATTAAATGATTTACAAAATCAAAATAAAATTGATTTATATGTGTTTGGAAAACTTAAATTTGAAATTAAAGGCGCTATTGAATCATATTTAATTAAAGAACTTTTCATTCAAAAAGAAAAATACGAAAAATTATTAACATTCGTTGAAGATAAAAGTGCTTTTAACTTCAAAGTTTATTTTATTGATATTATTGAGAATGGCGATATTGGAGATACTTTTATCAAAAATTATAATGGAGTAATGGGAATTAAATACTATTAGGAATATAACAATTTTCAAACTCCTTCTCTAAATCATCATAATTTTTATTCTCTTTTTCTATTTCAATTTCATTCATTTCCTTACTCAATTTATTAAGTCTTTTTATTAAACTCATACTTCGATATATATCTTCAATTCGCGCTTTAAAACGCTTTTTCATTTCTATATTATTATTCTTCTCCTCTTTCTTCCACTTTTTTATTTCCATTATCTTATTTTTCATAAATGTTAAATAAAATTTAACATTATCATCATCAAAATGACTTTTATTTATATACGATATTTTTTTATAACTACCATACGAACACAACTTTAATATTATCTCTTTCGAAGGAATAGAATTCTTTTCAACATTTATTGTATATATATTTATCTTCTTTTTTATTTCAACATTTTGTTTAATATCTTCTTTTGTTATTTCAACATTTTGTTTAATATCTTCTTCTTTTTTTATTTCAACATTTTGTTTAATATCTTCTTTTCTTACTTTATTTGTTATTATTTTTTTTTTGTTTTTATTTAATATTGCATCTTTATATGAAAAAGTATTCATTTTTTTCAAATAAATATATTTATTTATTAAAAAAAAGTTCTTTATATTCAAAAAAAAAATATTAATAAAATAATTATTTTTTATAAAAAAATAAATTTATTCATAAATTGCTTCTGAAACAATTGAAGAAACAAAATTAGAAAAATAAATATTTCCATATACTATATTACAATATGAATCATATCCTTTTAATAATTTCTTCGTTTCATTTGGCACAGAAACTTTAAGACACATCATTAAACTATCATCTTCAATCTCTTCACTAAATAATATTTCTCTATGTAAATTTATCATTCCATTTAATGTATCAATCTCTATTGGAATATTTACATTATGACAAGTATTATTAGGATACCATATTGGTTCACATAAATCTGAATATGGTAAATCAGGGTTCATATTATCTATTACAATTCTATTTGAAAGATTTATATTTCTTTGACTATGTAATTCAATTGTCAAATTTAATTTAATAAATGGATAAAATAATTCACTACCTTTTTGAACTACTCCCAATATATATGGGTTCTTTTCACAAAATGACGTCTTTATATTCTCTTCTAATATTAACTCATTTTGCTCCTTTATTTCAGGATTATTACTACATATATTAGCTATCTTTATTATTGGTTTTGTTTGAAATATATTCCACGATATTTTTGTTATCTTTATTCCTATTATCTTTTTATTTTCACTATTTATATATCCAATTGGTGTTGATATTCCTGATGGAATAAAATGTGTTGGAAATGGCATTGGTGGTAATCCACAATTTTGAATGTTTTTATAAATTTTTACTTTATAATCATTTACTATATTTGGCTCAATTCGTGTATTATTTTCTCTACTTCCAGCATATAAATAAAATGTATCAAATGGCAAATGCTCTTCATTACAACTACTTACATTACTATTATAATATTTATTTACACTTATACTAAAATCCGTTGAACTACTACCTTTTTCACAATATTCCGGTATTATCATCTTTTTTAATCCAAAAAAATTCTTTAATGCCCGCTCTTCCGTAAATATTACTTCACCACGTGGGCCAGTATATCCCGTATAACCCGTCGGACCACATGAACCTGTTGGACCACATGAACCCGTTGGACCACATCCTCCACACGGGCCTGTATAACCTGTATATCCAGTAGGACCCGTAGCACCAGTATTTGTGGCCCAACCTGGGATACCGCGCTCTCCGGTATAACCTGTATAACCTGTATAACCAGTATCACCATCAACACCACAATAAGAGTATATAGGAAGTGTTGATGAAGATGAAATATTATTATTATATAAAACGTTTAAACGATTTTTGTTATCACTCATTTTTAATATTTAATTTTATAAAAAAATATAATATAAACGTTATATTATTATTTACTATATTTAATTTCTATTTTATTTTTATCATTTCAACCATTTTTTTGAATAAATTATATTTATTACTTATTTCATTTATTGAATATATATTTATACTTCTATTACATAAAGCACAATGATTATTATTATCATATAATCCATAATAACAATCTTTATGATAATAATTTTTACACATATAACAATATGAATGTATATTATTATTTTCATTTTCTAAAAATTCTTCAAAACAAATACAACAATTCTTATTTTTACACTCTTCATTCATTTCTAAATATATTTTATTTATATACTCTTCAAAAAAATTTATATACATTCTTTTAACATTTTCATTCTTATTTATTATATTATTTATTATATTATTTATAAAATCATCCTCATTTAACTCTTTATTATTTAATAAATATTTTATATTTACCATATGTGGATAACTATTTATTCTTACTAAACTATTTTCAAATCCAATCGCTATATACGCACATCTCATCATACATATTAATATCTTATTTTTTATATAAAAATCATTTATACTTTCCACATTATATACAAAATTGTTTAATAAATTTTCATCTTTTATATGTATTATATCACATATATTATTTAATATATCCTGATTTATTAAATTTATTTTATAATCCATTACTATTATACTCTTCTCATATAATGATTTATATAAATCTTTTATATAATCTTCATAATATACATCATTTATTTTATATTTACTCTTCTCCACATTTATATATACTTTATTTATAAAAAAATATAATGAATATTTATAATAATATAACTCTTTATTATAACTCTCTATATAATTATCTTCTGCTTCACTTGTATCTTCTACACCGCTATCTTCAAAATGTTGTATTAAATTATTATTTTCATTAAAACGAAACTCTTTATATATTCTTCCCAAATTTACATTTGTATATTCATTATTATTATTTTTTATATTATGATTTAATATATTTAATTTATTATAATCTATCTTTAATTTAAAAATAGTTTCTAAATCATCTTTATTTATCAATAAATACAAAAATATATACGACATTTCATACATTTCATATATATGTGTTGTATATATATACATATGATATATATCTTCATACATACTTTTATCATTATTATAATATAACTCTTTCATTTCATCTTTAATCTTTTCTAATAAAGAAAATTTATCTTTTTCATCTTTATCTTTATCTTCAAATACATTTTTAATTGAAAAATAAATATGTATTATATTATCCATTTTTTACACTTTATAATTTACTTATATTTTTTTTATTTTTTTTATACTTTAATCATTATTTTTATATATTTTTTATTAAAAAAATTTTGTATCTTTATTTTTTATTAAAAAAATTTTGTATCTTTATTTTTTATTAAAAAAATTTTATCTCTTTTATATATTCCCGAACAATATTTCAACTATTTTTCTCAAAATATTTAATTAAAGAATTTATACATATTTTTTGATATTAAATATTGAAACATTGTTCGGGATACTTATTATAAATATCGAGAATAGTTGATACTTCGTATCAATGTGGCAATTCCGCCCACGCCGTAGGCGTGTTTATCAACAAACACCCTAGTGTTTGGTGATATTTGATAATTCATAATCTTTTATGAATTATCATATATATTTAATTACTATTTATTAAAAATTTTTTATATATTTTTTCCTTTTTCTCTTTTTTATATATTTCGTTCAAAATATTAAGATAAATTGTTTAATATATTTAGATTTAAAATTTAATATAAAAAAATGAGTTTAACATATAAAAATGTTATTTTACCAAATATTATTTTATCTATGAATAATGAAATTAAAGATAAAAAAGATGAATTTATTTCAAGATTAGATAATTTATTAACTAAATTTAAATATAAAGTATCTTCACGCAATGACAATACTTCTTCAATCGGAGATATAAGTTGTTGGTATAATGAAGCCGGAAATTTAGTCGTTTTAGATAAAGATGAATTACCAAAATATTTTAAAAATATTGATGATGCTACAAATTATAGAAGTAAAGCTTATGATTTTCATATTGAAAATGTTAATTTAAATCACATTGCTTTTGACGTTAAAAGTAATATGAATTATAATAATGAAACTATAAAAAAAGTATATGAAAAGATTTGTTTAACAAATATTGATGATAAAAATTTACTATTTGAAGATACTTTTAAAGTTATGGTTGATTATAACGCGTGTTTAGAAATTATTATTAGCACCGAAGTTGAAGAAGAAGAGAAACGTATTGCTACTGAAAAAGCACGAGGAGCATCTAATATTGTTAAAAATGAATATACTGAAAATAATGTAATTAAAAAGTATAATATTAAAGTTAATGAAGAGAAAGAACGCGAATTTAAAAACAAATTATATAAAACATTAATGAAACATAAACATCATGTTAATAATATTAATGATGTTTGCGACTTTTCAAAATGGTTAAATGATAAATATGGTAATAATATTAGTGTAATGAAAAGTTTGAAATATTATTTTGATGATATTATTGATGATGATAATGTGCGACTTAAATTATTTTTATTACATCGTAATAAATCATTTGATGAAATAACAACATTTTATGAAGCAAATGGAATGGGTTATGATAAAGATGAAATAGAATTTTTATATAAAAATGCGGAAAAAGAAGATAATGAATTTTATAAAAAATTATTTAAACTCTTTTTAGAATATGATATTATTATAAAAATTATGAAATCATAATTATTTTTATATAATAATCTTTTCAAATCAATCTTTCAAAAGGTATAAAAGAAAAATAACATTTTTAAGAAGTAAATATATTTATTTCTTAAAATTTAATTTGAAACATTCTTCTTTCTTATCTCTTTTTAATTCCTTTAATTTGACTATCTTCTGTCACTTTACCTACTAATATTGGAGGAACACCCGATTTTATTCCTTCTTCAACTGATTTATAATCATATACATAATCATTACTTGGGTCGATGGCATAACGTTTAATTTTAGTAACATTTATTTGAACTTCACTCTTTGTTGCATCTTTATATAAATAAAATTTATTATTTTCACCTTTTTCATACAATTTACCTCCACTAAAATATACTATATTATACTCTTTTTTTACCTTCTTCGTCTCACTACTCATCGAATACGATTTTATTAAATCACTCTTTAATGATGGCATATACGAAAACCCTTTCGCATCACTCCCAAATGAATAACATTTATAATTTCCTTTCAAAAATGGCGCATTTAACATACAATCTACCGCCGCCTCCTTCAAACATTGCTCCAACTCATCTATGATACCCTGCTTCTTCATCGATATATCCTCTATATGCTCATCTGTTGCTATCTTCTCTCGTGTTAATAACATTTGGTCGCGACTTAATGTTGAAAAATATCTAAATACTTCGACATTTCGCTCTTCCACTGGTAATGCAATATGAGAACGATAACGAACACCACGACCTATAACTTGACGAATACGAACTTGATTCCAATATGGTTCCATAATATGAACTTGACGAATATTTTTTAAATTAAGACCTTCGGCACCTGCTGATGTAGCCATAATAATTTTAATATCTTTACCATACTTATTTTCAGGATTTGTAAATACTTTCAATAATTCTGTACGGATTTTTTCATCTTCTGTTCCCGAATATATCGCATATTTTGGTAAATTATTATTTGTTCCATATTTAGAATAACCATTATGCTCTAATACTTTACTAAATATTTCTACACCTTCTACTGAACGGAAATTTGAATACACAAATACCAAACCAGGTGATGCATTTATATTTTCTAACATTACTTTCATTTTTGGCGATAATTTATCCAATCCTTCCGGACCTTCACGGAAATATACATCTCCATTCTCTTCTAACTTATTTAATGCTTCTATTATTCTCTTCTTATAATCTTCCGCCACTTCACCCTCTTCATTTGCCTTATTTTCTGCAGCAATCATTGATGTTAAATTTTTTGTATTCTCTCTCTTCTTTTTACCATAATCAGCAACTGATACTACAAATGATGGATCAGGATATGGACGAGGAACTTCTTCCGGAAATACAAAATTTGATGCTTGTCGCGAAAATACTCTAAATGTGCTCTTTGTTCCCACGCGTTTTTTACGACGTTTCCCACTTGTGGCTGTATTTGAACCTTTTTCGGTTTTTCGCTCCTTTTCACGCAATATTTCATATATTTTATATTGATAATCACTCATCTTTACTTTATAATACTCTTTCATTATTTTATCTGGAATATCCTCTTGTGCTGTATAATATGATACTAATCCTAATATACGACGTTTAAATATATCAGCATTCTTTAATCTAACTCCTTCACTACTTTCATCTACAAAATATTCATAAAAATCTTCACCTTCATTACTTGTTGGAAATAATGATACATTCACTTTTTCTAAATATTTTATATCTATATTCATTAATGAAGCCTTTTGAACCAATTCATCACACGCTCTCTTATATCTTTCATCATAACTCTTTATCGTAAAATGAACTTCTAATGACTTATTTACTTTATTAAATTCTAAATAATCTACATAATCTACTTTCATTAAATCATTTATTACATTTGAACCAAATTCCCAACGTTCCCCATACTCTACTCCCACTGAATTTATCTTAAAATATGATATCTCAATATATCCACGCAATACATTAAATAATACAGCCAATTCAAATGGATCGTTTATTGCTGGACTACCCGTTAAAGCAATTATTTTAGCATTCTTCGCATTCATTAAATAATCATATATCTCTTTACCATGCTTACTACTTCCCATTATTCCTGATACCATTTTTGATACCAAATTATGTGTCTCTTCTATTATAATAACTTTATTATCAAAACCACCTATTGCCCTAATTTGGTCTGGTGTATTACTTGCATTAAATGATACAAATGAATATTTATCATATATTGATTTAATATTTGAATTATATTCAGGATTTCCTATTGCTAATAAACCTTCTTGAATAAAATTCGGTTTTAATGAAGCCGGACTTAAAAAGACTACATTTCGCTCCGATTTCAAATTTTCAGCTATAAATACTGATGATAATGTATTATGTGTTACTGTAAAATCATTCATTAAATAACGCGAATTACCATTTAATGTAAAACCATAATATTCATCTTCCTTTAAATATTCAACTTCAAACGAATATTTTAAATCTACTTTCTCATCACTCAATTTATACTTCTTTGAACATATTAATGATAAATCACCATTTATATGAATATATTTATTGGCATAAAAGTGCGAAATAAATCCTAATGAACGTGCTACATATATTATATCTTCTATCAATTGTTGTGAAAAATTATCATTTATTACTATATCTCTATTATCTATATCAAAATTATTATTATCTATTATTCCACCCAATAATTTTAATCTATTTACAAATGTTCCACATTTATATGTCTTATTTATAGAAGTTATACTATTATTATTACCTATTAAACTTCCATAATTATATATATCAAAATCTTCACTTTCTTCTAAATTTATTTCATTCTTAAAATCAATTGGCACACGATATAAATATAAATTATTTTGAATATCTTTATCCAAATTTGAATACTCAAATACACTCATTTCTATTACTTCTTCACTTTCAATACTCTTTAAACATAATATATGCGCTTCATTTACTATAAATTCATTATCAAATGAATTGATTTTATACATTTTATCTACTCCACGTGCCAATGATAAAACCTTTCGAGGCATTGAATCATCTCCCATTAACTCCTCTCCTACTTCAATATCTTCAACCTTTTTTATACTACCATCTCCCATCATTATTAAAGAACCTTTCCCATGACATTTTCCACTACCTAAACCATGATATAATAATATACCACGATATGGAGAATTTTTACCCATATAATCGCGTAAAAATTGTTGATGTTTAAGTGGTTTTGGCACACCTGGAATAATTGTATTTGAACGATTTCCTTGACGATATTTAGCAAAAGTTTGAGCTACCCACATAGGAAACTCTTTTTTATTTGGTAATACCCATTCTAATGGTTCAATTCTATTTTTTGAAGCACTTGTATTTTCATTTAATATTTCATTTATACGACTTAATAACTTTTTACTCTCCTTCTTATTTATTTCACTTTTTTTACTTTCTCTCTTCTTTGAAGAAATATCTTTTATTGTTATACCACGCTTTGAAACATCTTTTTTACTATTACTCTTACTTTTTATTACTATTTTACTTTTACTTTTATTATTACTTTTTATTACTATTTTACTTTTACTTTCTTTTTTACTTTTACTATTTTTTTTATTTACCATTTACTTAAAAAAATATTTAAAAAAAATATATTAAATACTATTTATATTAAATATAATTTTTATATTTAATATCACTTTTAATACTATATTTAAAATTCCGTTTGATTTTATTTCTAAAATTCCGTTTTTCTAAAACCTTTTATATGATTAAAATAAAAAGCAAATTCCGGATGACTTTTCAATAATATTTTAACTATCTTATCCCAATCATCATAATATATATAATGCTTCTTTATACTTTCCATCGGATTTTTATCTTTATCACTCTTTCTAAATGGTTTGTCAAACTGAAAATGATATATATCACAATCTTTTAATGCTCTTTTCTTGTTTTTTCTACACGCAAAATTTCTATCAAAATTCTTATTAGACCAATTCGGATATACCGAATAATATATAAATATTTCATCTACACCTCTTATAAAATATAAATTACTAAAATACTTCTCATAATTTGACACAAACATCATATGTTTATGATAATAATATTTATTCGGTGTTACCATAAAAAAAGCACCATGTATTCCTACATTCGTCTTCTCAAATTCACGGTCTCCCAAAAATGCGCTTTTATCAAACGTTTTAAATACTATATCTATATTATTCTCCAAATATGATGAAGCATCTAAATACATTACCTTCTCAAACATATTCAATCCTAATACTTGACCTTTCGTTGCATAATATAATATATTACTATAATTCACATTATTTGTAAAATGATATGGTGATGGAATATAATTCTTTACTTTTATTAAATCTACACCTATTACATAATCATATAATTCTAATAAATCAGATATACATTTATATGATACTCCATTAAAATACTCTATACGTCCTTGCTCCTTCTCTATTTTATAACTTTTATCTTGAACCATACATACACTCGGATATTTATGATTTAACATTTTAATATTTTTACCCAATACCAACGCTGATGGTATATAACTCTCATTTATAAATACTGATGTTACATAGGCATACTTCTTATTTGGATTATTATATATTTTACTTTTATATATTCGAAAATTAGGTTTTATTAATTTATTATCTTCCAATTTTCGCGTTTCATTATCTATATTTATTATATAATCTTTTATCTTCTCATGTGATTCATATGTCATTTTTCCTATATCTATTACATTCATTTTTATTTAAAAATATATATATAAAATAAAATTATTATTTACTATTATTTATTACTACTTTTTTATTCATTTTTTATTTTTTATTTTTATTTTTTATTTTTTATTTTTTATTTTTATTTTTATTTTTATTTTTATTTTTTATTTTTATTTTTTATTTTTATTTTTATATTTTCATATTTTTTATTTTATAAAGAATATTCCCCGAACAATGTTTCAATAAATAGTTAAAGAAACAACATTTTAAGAATTAAATATTATTATTCTTTACATTTAATTTGAAACATTGTTCGGGGGAAAATATAATATTATTTGAAATATTATTTGAAACGTTTTTTAAAATATTATTTTGAAAGATTTTTTTGGAAATATTATTTTTATAATAAAATATTTTAATATATTATTATAAAGTAGATAAAATGAGTTATAAAAGTAATAATATAAAATATAGTGTAATAATACCAATACCTCAATTAGAACCATTAATTCAAACATATCGATTTAAATATAATTTTTTTGCTAAAAAAGGTATTCCAACACATATAACTTTTCTTTTTCTATTTTCTCGTTCATCTTATTTAAAAAATAAAGACCAAATTATTAAAATTTTAGACCATTTCCCAAAAATATTCAAAAATAAAAAATTAACTATTAATGACTTTTACCAAAATCCATATATGTTTGCATTAGATTTCGATAAAAAATCATCTGATTTTATCAATAAATATCAACTAAAAATTGCTTCATATTTAAATTTAAATCTTTCTAATTATAGCAATATTACAAAAAAACCACATATAACTTTATTCACAAAACGTGGTAATAGCAACGGTTTTAAAAATATTCCACTTATTAAAAAAGAATTATATCCATCTTTACCACTACACATATCTTTTAATCGCGTTTGGTTATTAGAAATTGATGTGAAAAAAGATATTCCTAAATTAATTTATGAAGTTAATTGGTAATTTTTTATAATATTTTTTATTTATTTGATTTATCTTCGCACTAATGCATATGAAGGAATATCATTTGTTATTGTTAAAACACTACTTTTACTTTTATCTTCCTTTTTAGGTGGAAGTGGTGGTGCTACCAATAATAAATTATTATCTTCTTTCTTATTTTTTGAATTAATATTTGAATTAATATTACTTGAATTATTAATATTTGAATTAATATTACTTGAATTATTTGTTAATAAATTATTTTTATTATCAAAATTATTGAAATCATAAATAATTGTTCTAATCAACGCATTTAAATCTTCTAAACGTAATGTATTTAATTTATCCAATTCACATATTCTCTTATTATCTAACGCAATAATTATTGCTACTAAATCACCTTTATTCAATGGTTTCCCACCTCTTTCCAACTGATTTTTAGCATATGTTGTTGCTTGAATAATCTCTTTGACATTATTTGTTCCCGATGAAACTACATGATTTTCAATAGCACTTAACTCTTCTTTACGTTTATTAATAATTAAATTTTGAACGTTTTTACGACGCTCTTTCTCCTCTTTATTAACACGACTTGATTGAGATTGATTAGCACCCATTTTATTTTATAGTTTATCGTAAGTAAATAAATAATTAATTTTAATCATTTATTTAATAAATATTTTATTTAAAATATTTTAAATCATTTTTTTCACTTTTTATTTACGTTATTAAAAAATAAATGTTCCTGTTATTCCATATTTATTTAATGCCATTTTTGCCGCCTGTTGTTGGGCATCCCTCTTATTTCTTTGCATACCAGTTCCTATTAATTTACCTTCCAAATCATATACCAACACCTTAAATCGTCGTGTTACTATTCCTTGCTCATTTTTGACATTTATTGGTTCTAAATCCTTATATATTGGTAATTGTCCATTGAAATTCTTCTGGAAATATCTCATTAATTGGTCTTTATAATTATCATCATGAATGATTAATTGCGTTATATCTATATACTTCTCTATTAATGTTACTATGAATTTATAACATAAATCAAAACCACGCGATTTGTCATCTTTACCAAAATCACACATCATCGCACCTATAAATCCTTCAAACGCATCCTCCAATATTGTATTATTCTTTCTTCCATTACATACAAATTCTATATGTTTTGATATTATTACAAATTTATCAAATCGCAAATTTAATGCCAATTTTGATAATGTTTCCGTTTTTACTAACTTTGAACGCAATTTCGTTAAAAATCCTTCTTGTTGGTCATTATATCTATTATATAAATAATGAGCCATTACTGCTTGTAATATACCATCCCCTAACCATTCATACGATTCTGATGATTCCGGTTGTAATGGCATTATTTTAGGATTATTTATTATATCCTCTTCATTTAATATTCCATAAAATTTCTCGTTTTTATATAAATCATCATTATTTTCACAATATGAATTATGAACGAACGCCTTTTGCCATATTGATAAATCACTTATCTCCTCCTCTATTCCACCTCGTTTTAACATATTTTGAATATTTTGTTTCGATACATATATATTACTCTCATTATATACCGGATATATACTCTTTTCCATATTTTCATACTCCTCCTTACTTATTACCTTCAAATTTGATTCATAACCCATTTTTATAAAAATATCTTTTATATTTATAAAATTTATTATTATTACTTTAATCATTTTCCTTTTATATCCATTTTTTTATTTCATTTTTTATTTTTTATTTATTAAATTAATATTTTTTATAACTAAATTGATTTCTTTTATTGACTTAAATATAATTGATATATTATTAAAGTATTGTTTGAAACTACCATTTTATATGTTTTTGGAATGGCAAATAAACATATTTTATATTGACCGTCTGAATTAGCATCATTCATTATATATGATTTTGGTAATCCATTTTGTGCTTCTTCAATTTTTATTGAACCTACATTTAATTCAATCTTTTCAACTTCATTTGAACTTAAAGTATTGGTTACATCATAATCACCATAATTATCATTTGATGTTGATGTTAAATAACGAAAAACAATTAATTTATTAATATTTTCATAAGAAAATAAATCATCTATATGTGTTAAAATTACACTCATTTTATTTTATAATATTATTATATATATACACTTTTTTTAAAATTCCTTAAAAAATATACTATGATTTTTTTTGTTAAAAATATTATTCAATTTTCAACAAATCCTGATTATCACAATTATCGTGTAATTCAACATATTCTTCCTCATAATCATATTCATTGTCAGGTTCTTCATCTTCTGTATCATAATCATACTTATCTCTAATACCATTATCAAATAATGACAATATATGATTATCAATTATATCAATTCTTAAATATGACGGAATTTCATCATGTGCCATAGAATATTGTAAATTTTCACAATGTAATACATAAGTTGTTAAATTATCAACATTTGTAAATGTTAATATTTTTTCAACATTTCTCTCTTTTGTAAGAACATGATTAATTTCATTTTCGTTCTCTTTTGAAAGAATATGTCTTTTCTCAATAAACTTATCAATATTTGATACGTAATCAGCAAGTTGATTTATGTTTGTTAAAGTTATAGTGCTACTCATTTTCGTGTATTTTAATAATTTTTTTTATTTTATTTATTATTCATATTCATTATATATTTTTTATTTAATCAATTTTTTTATATTATTACATCATTATTTTCTTTATTTGCGTTTTCTATCTTATCATATTCAAAACGTTTCTTATAACGTAAATATGTTATATACATTATACCACAAAAAGAAGATAATAATATTATTATCAAATAAATTATATTTATCATTATTTTTTTAATTCATTTGAATATAAAGAACTTTTTCCCATTATTTATTAATAAATATTATTTTATTAATAAAATCAATTTTATAAAAAAAAATGAGTTATTATATTAAAATCGATAATCGAGAACAATCTTTTGCCGATTTTATGACAAAAGATGGTTATGCTTTTGACTTTGAACCTCTTGATGTTGGAGATATTCAATTTGTCGATAAAGTATCTAAAATACCTTTTATTATCATTGAACGTAAAAGATATGATGATTTAGAAGCTTCTATTAAAGATGGTCGTTATAAAGAGCAAAAAGAGCGAATGATTAAAGCTTATCCTTATAAAGTGCGCAAAATCATTTTATTAGAAGGTGCTCCCGAAACATTTAAAATGGGACGTAAAACTTTAAATAGTGTTATGGTTAATTCAATTATTAGAGATAATATTTCAATATATTGTGTTAAAGATTTTGCTGAATTGTGCGAATTTTTAGAAACTATTTTGATTAATTTAACTAAATATGATAGTCAATTAATTAAAGAAGTATGCACTATTAATGCCGAAAATAATATTCCTACATTCACTAATGAATTAGATGCTTATACTCATAGTGTTAAAAGTGGCAAAAAAGAGAATTTGACACCTAAAATATGTTTTCGAAATATGTTATGTCAAATTAATGGTATTAGTAATATGATTGCTGATACATTAGTTGAAAAATACGAAAATATGTATGGATTTATTAAATATTATAATGAAAAGTATAATGAAGATTATGGAGCTATGAGTGCTGAACTTGCCGAATTAAAATATGGAAGCGGAAAAGGACGAAAAATAGGAGTTATTTCAAAAAATATAATTAATCAAATTTTCGGTATTACTTTTCCTGAAAAAGAAGATAATAATATTAGTAATAAAATAATTAATAAAAATATAACAATTAGGAAAAAAAATAATGATAAAAGTAAAGTAAATATTTTTAATGTATTTAGCGATGAATAAATTATTTATTTTTTTTACTTTTTTATAAAATAATTATTATTTTATAAATTTTATAAATTTTATTAATTTTTTATATATTTATGCATATGGAACATACTGTGGGAAGTCGCTACTATATAAACTTACCCTATAACGCTCATTTTGCCCTTGCATTATTACTTCATCATTATCTCCTAATGGTTGGTTTTTATACTTTGTTATTAATGGCACTTTTATTTGACTATTTTGTCCTACTGCTGTATAATATTTATAACTATCCGAATTTGGATACTCTTTCATCCCAAATAATGGTAAATAACTATTATTATCTCCATTTATTTTATATATAACACCTAATTGTTGAGGAACTCCTCGTGGTCCGCGTGTCGAAATATTTATTGGAGCAATCGGAGCTTCACTCACCGATATTGGAAGCATTGGATTAGCAATTGGCACTTCTGTTCCACCTAATATAGGAGCCATTCTACGACCTCCTCCCATAACTTGAAATGGAAGATTATTTTGTGGATACCACGACTGGTCGTAAAAATAGTCGCTACGATATGGATAACGAAGCGGGTTCCAAAAACGGTCGCTTGCGTTTATCTCTTTGGGACTTCGTTGAATTGGGTCTGATGATGTTTGTTGAACGATTATTGTAGGGGAAGGTGGAGAAAACTTTTCAACGGATTTTGGAGGTTCTGATAAACGTAATGAAACATTTTTCATATACATATTATATATTATTATACATATTATTAAAAATAATAAGAAGATTATTGTTATATGGACGTTTTTACTTAATTTTTTTACCATTTTTATTTTATATATTTTTTATACTTCTATTTTTTATACATATATTTTTTTGAATATAAAGGAATTTTAATTATATTATTTAATAATTTTTAAATTAAGAAAATGAAATATACTTTTAATAATTTCGAAATAACCTTTTCTCACAATAATAATATATTAACTTTCCAAATAGAAAATCTTTTAAATAACAAATTTTATTTTAAAGATTTTACTATTGACACTTTAAATAAATTAAAGTTTTCACAACAAACTAATTTAAATAATATTCAAAGTTCTATCACCTTTTTCGAAAAAATTTTCAATAAAAATGAAAATTATACTTTAAATATTAGTGAAAATAATATTGAAAATGATTTAAATAATACTTTCTTCTTAAATTTAGAATGTAAATGTATTATTGACAATTATTTTGAAATATTTTGCGTTTTTGATATTGAAGAAAAGATTTTTACATTAGAAGAGAAAGTATTAAGAATTGTCGAAAAGTTTGGAACACGTATTTCTAATATCGAAAATCAAATAAACTCTTTATTACCAAATATTCAAATTAAAAAATGTAAAGATGATTTCATTAATAATCACAAAAATATTATTAAAGATAGTTCCGTTAAGGAAAATTTTGTTAAAGAAAATTCCGTTAAGGAAGATATTATTAAAGAAAGTTCCGTTAAGGAAGATATTATTAAAGAAAGTTTTGTTAAAGAGAATGTTGTTAAAAAAGAGAATAAAAGTTTAATAAATAGAGAATATATTAAAAATAATTATTATGATACATTTTATAATACAACAAATATTAATAATTCATCAAATAAAGGAGAAATAATTGGTGAAGTTATTCCTAAAAAATTATTTATTAAACATTATATACATATGTGTATAAAAGAGTATGAAAATATTTGGAATAATTTTGTTATAAATAGTGATGAATTTATTATATTAAATATGGAAAATAATGATGTAAATTTCTTTATGAGTAATAAAGGAAAAGTATTTATTTATGGAAATTCTAATATTGAATTTGGATTATTACATTGTTTAGAAGTAAATTTAGTATGTAATAATGAAAGTATAAATAATATAAAAGTTTTATTTAATAAATATGAATTAAATAATTTCATAGAAAAAGTTAAAGAAATATAATAATAAATATACTTTACAAAAATATATCTTTATAAAATAGTGATTTTATAAAAATATGAGTAGTAATACACAACCCAATAATACATATACTACATTAACAACAGAATATAATAAGGCAATAAGTGAATTAAATAAAATTGATAATATTAATAATATTAATAATAAAAATAAATTAAATGATGTTAATAATATTGTAATAAAATATTGTAATGAAATAATAAAATTAAATTCAAAGTGTAATGAAAAAATAAATAAAACATATACTAATTATATTTCATTAATCGAGAAGATATCAAATCAAATTATCAATCAAACAAATATTCAAATTTTAAATATTACTCTTCTTTTTTATAAAAAAGAGGCATTTAGAACCATTCATGAAATATATTATATATTTTTAAATTGTAATATAAAATCAAAAATAAATGAAATTAGACAACAAGCAAAAATAACTACAAGTCCAACTACAAGTCAAACAATAAGTCCAACTACAAGTCCAATAACAAATAATAAAATATTAAATAACTTATATTCAGAAAGATTAAAATGTTCAAATAATCAATCACGATATGTTTTAATAGAAATGTTAAAAATATTAAAAGAGTTATTACCTGAATATAAACTTAATAAATTTAAAGAGTTATTAAGTAAATCATTAAGCACTAATAATAATAATATATTAAATGGATTTAATAATATTATTTTAAAAATAATAAGACAAAATAATAAGACAAAATAATAAGACAAAATAATAAGATAAAATAATAAAAATAATATAATTTAAATATTTTTTTTTAAAATAAATCATATATTAATATAGTTATTATATGATTTAATATAATGAATAATAATATTTATAATGCATTTGGACAATTTTTTGAAAAAATAGAAGAAAATACTATAAAAGAAAAGAAAAATAAAAATATAGAGTTTGCAAGAAAATACGTTGAAGATGCACTTAAAATAGTAAATACATTTAATCAAAATGATAAACGTGTTAAATCTGTTAAAACTGAATTAAATGAAATTTTATCTAAATTAAATAATGGTACATATATTGAAAATCCAAAAGATGAAGTATATACATTATTAGAATCTTTATTAATTACAAACAAAAATAATACTAAAACATATAATCAATTATCATCAATTCATGAACAATTTATGAAAAATAGTAATAAATTAAAAAATGAAATTAAATTAAAAAATAATAAAATAAAAGAATTAGAAAATAGTATTTCTAAATTAAGTAGTCAAAAAAACAGTTCATCAAAGAATAAAGAAGAATTACTTAAATTACAAAGTGAATTACAAAATTTAAAAAAAGAATTAAGTGATAAAGAGAGTAAAATAAAAACAACAGAAAATAGTTTTATAGAGAAAAATAATTCTATTTCAAAATTACAACAAAATATTTTAAAATTAAAAGAAAGTATTCAATCAAAAAATGCTGAAATACTAAAACTTCAAACCTCTAAACAAGCTAATAATAATAAATTTACTGCTTTACAAAGTGAAAAAGAAAAATTAAATAATATTATTTCAACTATTAAATCTAAATTTAGTATTCAAAATAATAATTTATCTAAAATAAATAATTTTATAAAAGAGAAAGAAAATATTTCTTCACAATTAAATGAATTAAAACAAAAACAAACTAATTTAGAAACAGAATATAATACTTTAAAAAGTGAAAATGAAAAAATTAATAATGAATTAATTACTTTAAAAAGTGAAAAGAATAATTTAAAAACACTATTAAATCAAAGTAAAAGCACAAATCAAAAAGTTAGTGAATTAACTACACAAATTTCTACTTTACAAAATGAAATAAATACTTTAAAAAGTAATAAAAATAATATTAATCAAAAATTAAAAGATAATGAAACTGAATTAAATGAATTAAGAGAAATTAAAAATAAATATAATTCTTTAAACGAAATTTTAAAAAATAATAATATTAAAAATATATTTTCTGAAAATAACTCTTCTTCTT
>VFQS010000449.1_pt1 | contig 46898 bp, 43 predicted proteins | sample 3512361 | NCBI WGS metagenome assembly VFQS01 (sample SAMN10412375, study PRJNA504923) | tailings metagenome | isolation source: Relicate 1 Philex TSF3 active mining | place: Philippines
CCTCGTACACCAGGTGGTGCAAGCCCCGGGGGCCGGTGGAGCCGATGTACATGCCCGGGCGCTTGCGCACCGGCTCCAGGCCCTCCAGCACCTGGATCTGCTCGGCGCCGTAAGCGGCCTGAACTTTGGTGGCTTCGCTCATGCGGGAGAGACTTGAAGCCTTGCGGCACCTTCGGTTTGAGCAATTTACCACCGGCCCGAAAAGCGTCCAGCCGCGGTGCACAGTGACGTCATGGATGCACACACCCCGCCCGCTGCGGCCCTGCCCCTCGTGATCGTGCTGCTGGGGCCCACGGCCAGCGGCAAGACGGCCCTGGCGATCGAACTGGCCAGGACCCTGGACCTGGTGGTGCTGAACGTGGATTCGCGCCAGCTCTATCGCGGCATGGATGTGGGCACCGCCAAACCCACGGCGGCCCAGCAGGCCCAGGCGCCGCACCAGCTGCTGGATCTGCGCCACCCCGATCAGCCGATCAACCTGCAGGAGTTCCGGGCCATCGCCGAGCGGGCTGTGGCTGCCGAGCACAACCGTCGGGGCGTGGCGCTACTGGCAGGCGGCAGCGGGCTGTATCTGAAGGCCCTCACCCAGGGCATGCAGCCTCCGGCGGTACCGCCCCAGCCCCAACTGCGCGCCCAGCTCGACGCCCTGGGCCAGCCCACCTGCCATCAGTTGCTGCAGGCCAGCGATCCGCAAGCCGCAGAGCGCATCGCGCCCGCCGACCATGTGCGCACCCAGCGGGCGCTGGAGGTGCTGTATGCCACCGGCAAACCCCTCTCCGCCCAGCAGGGCAGCAGTCCACCGCCTTGGCGGGTGATCGAGCTGGGACTGGATCCGACGGATCTGCGCCGGCGCATCGCCGAGCGCACCCGCCAGCTCTATGCCGATGGGCTGGTGGAGGAAACGCGCCGGCTGGTGGAGCGTTTCGGGGCCGATCTCCCCCTGCTCGCCACCATCGGCTACGGCGAAGCCAACGCCGTTCTGGCAGGGGATCTCAGCGAATCCGAGGCCATGCGGATCACCGAGCAGCGCACCCGCCAGTTCGCCAAGCGCCAGCGCACCTGGTTCCGCCGCCAGCACAACCCCACCTGGCTGCAGGGCGGCAGCACCGCGCAGCACCTGGCCGCAGCTCTGGAGGTGGTCTTGCCGGAGGCGGAGGGCGTCCTAGGGTGAAGAGTGCACCGCAGCGGCCCCGAGCCGGCTTTCCAACCCTCCTGAATGCCTCCCCGTCCCAGATTCGACCGCCGTGCTCCCGTGCGGGAGCTCCCCAACATCAACGAACGGATCAGCTATCCCAACCTGCGGGTGGTGGACGCAGATGGCAGTCAGCTGGGGGTGATCACCCGGGAAGCGGCTCTGGAGGTGGCCAAGGATCGCGAGCTGGATCTCGTGCTGGTGAGCGAGAAGGCCGATCCACCGGTGTGCCGGATCATGGACTACGGCAAATACAAGTTCGAACAGGAAAAAAAAGCCAAAGAAGCCAAGAAAAAATCGCATCAGACCGAAGTCAAGGAGGTCAAGATGCGTTACAAGATCGACCAGCACGACTACGATGTGCGCATCGGCCAGGCCTCCCGTTTTCTGAAGGCTGGCGACAAGGTGAAGTGCACGGTGATCTTCCGCGGCCGTGAGATTCAGCACACCGCCCTCGCGGAAGTGCTGCTGATGCGTATGGCCAAAGACCTCGAGGAAGCCGCCGAGATTCAACAACCGCCCAAGCGGGAAGGCCGGAACATGATCATGTTCCTCTCGCCGCGCAAGGCCGCTGCCGCCAAGGGTGCCAGCGGCAAGCCGAAGGCAGCCGCTGGCGAGCCTGCCTCGGCCGACTAGAATCAGCCCGGGAGCGCCTTGGCGAACAGGCCCAGCATCTCGCTCCAGCCCTGCTGTGCAGCCTGCGGATGGAAATCATCGCGGGCTTCGCACATGTAGCCGTGGCCGGCACCGGGCGCCACGATCATGCGCCGCTCCTTGCCGGAATGCTGGACGGAGGTGATGGCCGCTCCGATCGCGTCGAGCTCCTCCGGGGGCATCAGCGGGTCCTGATCGCCGCAGAAACAGAGCAGATGGCCGCCGATCGCATCCAGCAGCTCAAGGGTAGGGGCGCCACCACCCGGGCGAAACGACGACACCCTGGCGCCGTAGAAGTCGCAGGTGACCGCCACCTCGGGCAGGGTGGCGGCGATGAGGGCCAGATGGCCGCCAAAACAGAAGCCCACACAGCCCACCCCCTTCTCGCCAAGCCCGGCCTGGGCCTGCAGCCAGGCAATGGCACGGCGGGCATCCGCCAGCAGCCCATCGGCTGTCACGGCGTCGCGATGGTCTCGGCCCTGCAACAGCCCGGCCTCGTTGTAACCGGTTTCGAAATCCGGAGCGGTGCGGGCAAAGATCGGTATCGCCAGCGCGCCATAGCCCTCCACTGCCAGCCGCTCAGCCACGCTGCGCACCCAGCCGTTCACGCCAAACACCTCCGGCAGCACCAACACCGCTGCCCGGGGATGGGCTGAGGCCGGCCGGGCCCACCAGCAGCGCAGCGGATGGACGCCCGGTGTTTCCAGGTTGACCCACTGCGCCGCAACGCCTTCAGGAGGGTGGGGAGCAGCACCACCTGAGTGGGAAGGAGTCATCAATCAAGAGGGAACAAGTGCCGTACGGACCGTACAGAACTTGATGCAGCGCAACCAACAACGCACCAACGCCAGGCCACGGCCAGCAACCGTCACAAGCCGGTATGCCAACGGGGGGATTGTCCATGTGCCAATGGCTCCGTAAGGTGTGCGGCAGCCCGATTGGCCCACACCGGCGTGCGGTTCCACATCCAGCAGGACAGCGACATTCCGGCGTCGACCCAGCTGTACAACCAGATCTGCTTCGCCATCGCGGCCCGTCATTACCCGCCGGGACACCGATTGCCGAGCACACGGCAACTGGCCATGCAGACCGGCCTGCACCGCAACACGATCAGCAAGGTGTATCGCCAGCTCGAGCTGGACGGCGTGGTGGAAGCCATGGCCGGCTCGGGCATCTACGTGCGCGACCAGCAGAAACCGCGTGAGATCAAGCCGCCACCCGGCCCCCGGGGCCGGGCCATGCCCGACATCGACCGGGAGGTGCGCCAGAGCGTGGATGGCCTGCTCAATGCCGGCTGCACCCTGCAGCAGGCCCGCGACCTGCTCACCCGTGAAATCGACTGGCGCCTGCGCTGCGGGGCCCGCGTGCTGGTGAGCACCCCCCGCGAAGACATCGGCGCCTCCATGCTGATCGCCGAGGAGCTCACCCCGAACCTGGAGGTTCCGGTGGAAGTGGTGCCGATGGAGGAGCTCGAAGCCGTGCTCGAGAGCTCCAACAACGGCACGGTGGTGACCAGCCGCTATTTCCTGCAGCCGGTGGAGGAGATCGCCAAGCGCCACGGGGTGCGGGCCGTGCCGGTGGATCTCAACGACTTCCGCCACGAGCTCGACATGCTCAAGGAGCTGCGTGCCGGCAGCTGCGTGGGCCTGGTGAGCATCAGCCCCGGCATTCTGCGCGCCGCCGAAGTGATCCTGCACAGCATGCGCGGCAATGAGCTGCTGGTGATGACCGCCAACCCCGACACCGGCAGCCGCCTGCTCGCCCTGCTGCGGGCCGCCAGCCATGTGCTGTGCGACCGGCCCAGCCTGCCGCTCGTGGAACAGACCCTGCGCCAGAACCGCGCCCAGCTGATGCGCCTGCCCGTGGTGCACTGCGCCCAGAGCTACCTGGGCGGCGCCACCATCGATTCCCTGCGCAAGGAGATCGGTCTGCTGGGAGCCTGAGCCTGGCTGCCTAGGCTCGCCAGATGCTGAACAGCGTCCGCGCCGACCTCGCGATCATCAAGGAGCGGGATCCGGCGGCCAGGGGCACGCTTGAGATCCTGCTCTGCTACCCAGGGCTCCATGCGCTGCTTCTGCACCGCCTCAGCCACCGGCTCTGGAGCCTGCGGATTCCGCTGTTGCCGCGGCTGCTCAGCCAGCTCGGCAGGGCGCTCACCGGCGTTGAGATCCACCCCGGAGCGCGCATCGGGCAGGGCGTGTTCATCGACCACGGCATGGGCGTGGTGATCGGCGAAACCGCCGTGATCGGCAACAACTGCCTGCTCTACCAGGGAGTGACCCTGGGCGGCACGGGCAAACAGCACGGCAAACGCCATCCCACCCTGGAAGAGAACGTGGTGGTGGGCGCGGGCGCCAATGTGCTGGGTGCGATCACTGTGGGCGCCAACACGCGCATCGGGGCCGGCTCGGTGGTGCTGCGCGATGTGGCGCCGGACAGCACCGTCGTGGGCATCCCCGGCCGGGTGATTCACCAGAGCGGCGTGCGGGTGGATCCCCTGGCCCACTCCGCCCTGCCGGATGCGGAGGCCCGGGTGATCCGCAACCTGATGGAGCGGATCGACGCCCTGGAGGGGGAACTGGCCCGCACCCAGGCCTGCCTGCGCGAAGTGGCCGCCGGACGCCCCCTGCAGGAACCCTGCCGCGGCGAAGCCCAGAACCTCAAGGACCGGGAGATCCTTGAGTTCCTGGGCGAAGGACCGGGAATCACCAGTTGAGCAGCAGGCTGATCATCAGGCGGTGGCCGCAGCAGGCGCCGGTTGGAACATGAACATCGAGTAGATCACATTGCGGCGCATCTGCGTCATCATCTCAAGGAACATATCGTAGCCCTCGTTCTTGTATTCGATCAGCGGATCCTTCTGACCATAACCGCGCAGGCCAACAGATTCTCGCAGGGCGTCCATGGCCTGCAAATGCTCGCGCCAGAGGGTATCGATCTGCTGGAGGATGAAGAAGCGCTCCGCCTCCCGCATCAGGCCGGGGCGCTGCTGGTCGATCTGGCCCTCTTTGATGTCGTAGGCATTGCGCATCTGCTCCTGCAGGAAAGCTTTGAGCTCTTCCATCGCCAGGCCCTGGAGCTGATCAGGGGTGAGATCCTCCAGTAGGTAGATGAATTCCTTGGTTTTCTCCACCAGACGGGCCAGGTCCCACTCCTCAGGGGGCAGGTCGGGATTCACATAGGCCTCCACGATGTCATCGATCGTGCGCTCGCCATAACCGATCACCTGCTGTTTCAGCTCACGCCCCTCCAGGACGCGCCGGCGCTCGGCGTACACGGCTTTGCGCTGATTGTTCATCACCTCGTCATACTCGAACACCTGCTTGCGGATGTCGTAGTAGTACGTCTCAACCTTCTTCTGCGCCCCCTCCAGGGAGCGGGTGAGCATGCCGGATTCGATCGGCATGTCCTCTTCCACCCGGAACGCATTCATCAGGCCCGCCACACGGTCGCCGCCGAAGATGCGCAACAGGTTGTCTTCCAGCGAGAGGAAGAAGCGGGTGGAACCTGGGTCGCCCTGACGGCCGGCGCGACCCCGCAGCTGGTTGTCCACGCGGCGGGATTCATGGCGCTCGGTGCCGATCACGTGCAGACCACCGGCCTCGCGCACCTGCTGTTCATCAGCCTTGGTCACCACCTCGTATTCAGCCTTCACCCTTGCGATCAGCTGGCGCAGGGACTGGATCTGGGGATCGTCGGTGGGTGCCTTCTCGGCCGCCTGGGCAATGCGGTCTTCCAGCTCCAACACCGTGAGGGCGCGATCGCCCCAGGCCTTCACCAGATCGTGGGCCAGCTCCGAGAGCGAGTGCTCGGTGGCATCACTGAGGGCGCAGGGGTAGAGAGCACCAATCGCGCGGGCTTCGCTGGGCGCTTTGGCGTGGGTCGCCTGCGACGCTGCCCCGAAGCCGGCGGCCGCTTCCGGCGCTCGCTGCAGCGGCACCGGCGGGCGGTGCCCCTCGTCTGGGCGCACCAACCGGGGCAGCAGCACCTCGCGCAGCTTGAGGCGCGCCATGTAATCGCTGTTGCCGCCCAGGATGATGTCGGTGCCGCGGCCGGCCATGTTGGTGGCGATCGTCACCGCACCGGCGCGACCGGCCTGGGCCACGATCTCGGCCTCCCGCTCCACGTTCTCCGGTTTGGCATTGAGCAGGTTGTGGGGGATCTGCTGCTCGGCCAGCAGGGCGCTCAGCAGCTCACTCTTCTCCACGCTGGTGGTACCCACCAGCACGGGGCGGCCCTGGCGGTGAATCTCCGCAGTTTCATTGGCCACCGCGCGCCACTTGGCTGGCTCGGTTTTATACACCTGATCCGTCCAGTCCTGACGGGCCCGAGTGCGGTTGGTGGGCACGATGGTGACCTCTAGCTTGTAGGTCTTCTCGAACTCCACCTCTTCCGTTTTGGCGGTGCCGGTCATGCCGGCCAGGCGCGGATAGAGCAGGAAGAAGTTCTGGTAGGTGATTGAGGCCAGCGTTTGGGTTTCGGGTTGGATCGGCAGCGCCTCCTTGGCCTCGATCGCCTGATGCAGGCCGTCACTCCAGCGACGGCCAGGCATCACGCGGCCCGTGAACTCATCCACGATCACGGCGTCGTCAGCGCGCACGATGTAGTTCACATCCTTGATGAACAGCTCCTTGGCCTTGAGGGCGTTGTTGATGAAGTGGGCCCAGGGGTCGTCCGGGTTGAACAGATCGGCCACACCCAGCAGCTGCTCGGCTTTGGCGTAGCCCTCATCGGTGAGGGTCACGTTGCGCTGCTTCTCATCCACCTCGTAGTCGCCTTCGGGATCGATGCCGTCCTTGCCCAGCTCAGCGGCGCGCTCCAGCTGCTCGGCCACGTCGGCCGCCTTGCGGTACTTCTCCTGGGGCCGCTCGATCTGGCCCGAAATGATCAGGGGAGTGCGGGCCTCGTCGATCAGGATCGAGTCAACCTCGTCAATCACGCAGTAGTGGAAGTCCCGCTGCACCACCTCGGCCAGGTCGCTGGCCATGTTGTCGCGCAGGTAGTCGAAGCCGAGCTCGGAGTTGGTGGCGTAGGTGATGTCGCAGGCGTAGTTGCGGCGCCGGTCCGGCGGGGCCATGTCCTGCTGGATCAGACCCACGCTCAGACCCAGAAAGCGATGGATCTGGCCCATCCACTCCGCGTCGCGGCGGGCCAGGTAATCGTTCACGGTCACCACGTGCACGCCCCGACCCGTGAGGGCATTGAGGTAGCTCGGGAGCGTGGCCACGAGGGTCTTGCCCTCGCCGGTTTTCATTTCGGCGATCTGGCCGTCATGCAGCACCATGCCGCCGATCAGTTGCACGTCGAAGTGGCGCATGCCGAGCACGCGCTTGCCGGCTTCACGCACCACGGCGAACGCCTGGGGCTGGAGCTCATCCAACAGGGTGCGCTCCCGCTCCAGGCTGGCCTCCACGCTCAGGCCCCGGCTGCGGCAGTCCTGCTGCAGGTTGGTGAGTTTCTGGCGGAATTCAGCGGTGAGGCCGCGCAGCTCATCGTCTGTCAGAGGGGCAATCTCCTCCTCCAGCAGGTTGATGTCGGAGACAACCGGCTGGTAGCGCTTCAGCTTGCGGGCATTAGGGTCACCCAGCAGCAGCTTGAGCATGGAGAGAAGGCCTACCAAACCTGGAGTGTCAGCCTACTGAGAAGGCCGGGAGCGAGGATCGCAGGGTGTTCTGCTGCGGTTGGCCTTGAGCGGGATCCGCCTGATCCATCACCGCCGCGGAGCCCTGCGCCTGGCACTGCGGCCAGGAGGGCTGAATCAGCTACGACTCCTGTTCGACGCGCACAGCTTCTGGGCCGACGACCGAACCCCCTCCCAGCTCAGGCGCATGCTCTGGGGCAGCGCCGCGGCGGTGAGCGCCTGGGATGGCGGCAGGTTGGTGGGCTTTGGACGCGCCACCACAGACGGCATCTTTCGGGCCGTGCTCTGGGATGTGGTGGTGGCAGGCAGCCACCAGGGCCGCGGCATTGGCCGGCAGGTGGTGGGAAGCCTGATGGAGCGACCTTGCGTGCGCCATGCTGAGCGGCTCTACCTGATGACCACAAACAGCAGCGGCTTTTACGAACAGCTCGGGTTCAAGGTGATTGAGACCCAGAAACTCATGCTGCACAGACACGTTGTACAGACAAAGGAGGTGGCAAAGGACAATGAAGTAAGCGGATGAAGAGATTCGAACTCTCGACCCTCTCCTTGGCAAGGAGATGCTCTACCACTGAGCTACATCCGCAAGACTGGAAGCACCTCTTGGGCGTTTCGGCCTTGGCCGACTTCGTCGCCGACCAAACGAGCATGCACTACGGAGGTGCCCTCGGTCAATTGGGGAGGATCAGCCGGGCAACGCCGCCATCAGTGAGCCCATCTCCAGCGCCTGGAGGCCGTAGCTCCAGCCCAGGTTGCTCTTGATACCTGCCCGCTCCAGGGCTTGCTGCATGGTGTCGGTGGTGAGCACGCCGAAGATCACGGGGATGCCGGTGTCGCGGCTCACGGCAGCCACACCCTTGCTCACCTCGGCCACCACCACATCGAAGTGGGGGGTGTCACCGCGGATCACCGCGCCGAGGGTGATCACCACCTGATAGCGGCCGCTGGCCGCCATGCGCTGAGCCACCAGGGGGATCTCGAAGCTGCCGGGCACCCAGGCCACATCGAGCTGGGTGCTCTCAGGCGCCGTGTCCACCCCATGGCGGTTCAGGCAATCCAGGCAGCCACTGAGCAGTTTGGTGGTGACCAGGTCGTTGAAGCGGGCCACCACCACACCGATGCACAGGCCCGCTGCATCGGTGAAACGTCCTTCAAAGCTGGCCACGCGGCTTGGAGTTGAGTTGTGGTCAGGCTACGCAGCGGGCACGGCCACAAAAAAGGCCCCCATGGCGGGGGCAGTGGAATGGGCGATGAATTCGCTGGCAAACCCAGAGGGCTCAGCCAGCCGGCCACCTCAGACCACGAAGAAGCTCACGCCCCAGTTCACGAGCACGAGAGCCACCCAGGCGATGCCGCCCAGCAGGATCAGACGGTTGGAGCGGCCGGAGTCCTCGCTGCTGGCGTAGAGCACAGGGACGGCCACGATCAGTGCGAACGACAGCACCACCAGGGCCAGAACGGTGAGGGTGTTGAGGATCTGCATGGATCAGCGGCGGGACCGGCCGGTCAGTTGGCGGATTCTCACACGCAACCCAGGAGCGCCCAGGGCCCTGGCCACGCTTCCTTCACAACTCGATGTCGAGCGGCCAGGGCATGCACCCCGCCTACGATCCAGCCCCAATCATGGGGATGGCCGTGGCCGCGGAAGCCGAGCAGCAGCTTTCGCTCATGGCCGGCCTGGGCATCCAGGGCGATCTGTTTGGCGACCCGAAACCGCCCAGGGCCAGCAACCTCAAGCCAGCCGGCAGCAAGCCAGCCAGGAGCAGCAACGAAGCGGCCGCGGAACTCGACCCCGAAGCCCTCAGCGCCGATGCCGCCCAGCGGCCACGCCAGCGCCAGGCCCCACCTGCAGCGTCCGCCACGGACACCACCGAGACCCCAGCCGCCGAGCCCAGCGACTCCGACCTGCCCCCGTGGCACCACCACAGCCTGGTGGAGCCGGAGCAGCTCACGCCGATGCTGCGCCACTACGTGGAGCTGAAGCGCAACCATCCCGAGCGGGTGCTGCTCTACCGGCTGGGCGACTTCTTCGAATGCTTCTTCGAAGACGCCATCAGGCTGTCGCAGCTGCTGGAGCTCACGCTCACCGCCAAGGAGGGCGGCAAGAGCGTGGGACGGGTGCCGATGGCGGGCATCCCCCACCACGCTGCCGAGCGCTACTGCGGTGAGTTGGTGCGCCGCGGCCTGAGCGTGGCGCTCTGCGATCAGCTCGAGGTCACCCCCGCCAAGGGGGAGCTGCTGAAGCGCGACATCACCCGCGTGCTCACCCCCGGCACGGTGCTGGAGGAGGGAATGCTGGCGGCGCGGCGCAACAACTGGCTGTGCGCCGTGGTGGTGGAGGGTGTCCAGGGTTCGGCCGCCCACTGGGGCCTGGCCGTGGCCGATGTGAGCACCGGCGAATTCCGGGTCAGCCAGCGGGAGGGCAGCGACGCCCTGCACCAGGAGCTGCTGCAGGTGGACGCCTCCGAGGTGCTGCTGCCCCAACCCGGGGGAGAGAGTGGCGCGCACCCCTACCCCTGGTGTCCGAGCGGCCTGCACACCACGGCGGTCGCGCGCACCCCCTTTGAGGCCCCGGAAGCCGCCGCCACCCTCAAGGAACGCTTCGGCCTGGCCAGCCTCGATGGCCTCGGCCTCGGGGAAGCGCCACTGGCACTGCGGGCGGCCGGCGGCCTGGTGGCCTATCTGGACTCCACCGTGAGCAGCGCCGACGGCGAAGCAGCACCCAGCCGCGTACCGCTCGATCTGCCCACCACCTGGCATGCGGGGGATCGGCTGGTGCTCGATGCCGCCACCCGCCGCAACCTCGAACTCACCCGCACCCAGCTGGGCGGCCAGCACCAGGGCTCGCTGCTGTGGGCCATCGACCGCACGCTCACGGCCATGGGTGGCCGCTGCCTGCGGCGCTGGATCGAAGCACCCCTGGTGGATCGGGCCGAGATCCTGCGGCGCCAGGCGGGGGTGAGCGAACTGGTGGCACAGCGGCCGCTGCGGGTGAGCCTGCGCCGGTTGCTGCGGCCCATGGGCGATCTGGAGCGGCTGGCGGGCCGGGCCGGGGCAGGCACCGCCTCGGCGCGGGATCTGGTGGCGCTGGCCGATGGCCTGGAGCGTCTCCCGCTTGTGGCCACACGTGTGGCGTCAACACAGAGCGCAGCGCTGCAAGCGCTGGCCCAACCCTGGCCGGAGCTGGCCGCCCTGGCGGCTGAGCTGCGCCACACCCTGGTGAACACCCCCCCGTTGAGCCTCACCGAAGGCGGCCTGATCCACGACACCGTGGATCCGGTGCTCGATGGCCTGCGCAACCAACTCGACGATCAGCAGGCCTGGCTGGCCGGGCAGGAGGCCGCCGAGCGCACCGCCAGCGGCATCAACACGCTCAAGCTCCAGTACCACCGCACCTTCGGCTACTTCCTGGCCGTGAGCAAGGCCAAGGCCCAGACGGTGCCGGAGCACTGGATCCGTCGCCAGACGCTCGCCAACGAGGAGCGCTTCGTAACGCCCGAGCTCAAGGCCCGCGAGGGACGCATCCTGCAGCTGCGCGCCCGGGCTGCCCAGCGCGAATACGAGCTGTTCACCAGCCTGCGCGCCCGGGTGGGCGCGCAGGCCACCCCAATCCGCACAGCAGCGCGACTGATCGCTGAGCTGGATGCCATCGCCGGGCTCGCCGAGGTGGCCGCCACGGGCCACTACTGCTGTCCGGAGATCAGCGATCCCCAGGGGCCCGACGCCCGCCTGCTGCAGATCGAAGCAGGCCGCCATCCGGTGGTGGAGCAGCTGCTGGCCGAGGAGCCCTTCACTCCCAACGACATCCAGCTGGGCTCAAACCGCAACGACCACGCTGCGCCGCAACACCCATCAGCCCCCGACCTGCTGATCCTCACGGGCCCCAACGCCAGCGGCAAGAGCTGCTATCTGCGCCAGACCGGCCTGCTGCAGCTGATGGCCCAGATCGGCAGCTGGATTCCGGCCCGCTCCGCCCGACTGGGCATCGCCGATCGGATCTTCACCCGGGTGGGCGCCGGCGACGACCTGGCGGCCGGCCAGTCCACCTTCATGGTGGAGATGGCCGAAACGGCCAACATCCTGCACCACGCCAGCGAACGCTCGCTGGTGCTGCTGGATGAGATCGGCCGGGGCACCGCCACCTTCGACGGCCTGTCGATCGCCTGGGCCGTGGCGGAGCACCTGGCCGGGGCCGATGGCCAGGGCATCAGGGCCCGCAGCGTGTTCGCCACCCACTACCACGAGCTCAACGAGCTGGCCGAGCTGCTGCCCAACGTGGCCAACGCCCAGGTGCTGGTGGAGGAAACCGGTGACGCCCTGCTGTTCCTGCACAAGGTGGCCCCCGGCGGCGCCAGCCGCAGCTACGGCATCGAGGCCGCCCGCCTGGCCGGCGTACCCGCTGCCGTGGTACTCCGCGCCCGCCAGGTGCTGGGCCGGATCGAGGCCAACAGCCAGATCAGCGTTCAGGCGCGCGGGGAGCTCGCCGCCTGAAGCCAGGCAGCCCGCAGCAGGGCATTGCAGGCGGCGGCCACCAGTCCGGCACCGCCCTTGGAACCCTCAAGCCGGATCTGGGCCAGACCACTCGCCGCCAGGCGCCGCTTGCTCTCGGCCACCCCCACGAACCCCACGGGCATGCCGATCACCAGCGACGGCGCCAGCCCCAGATCCAAGAGCCGTTCCAGGGCCGTGGGCGCACTACCAACCAGCACCACCGGGAGAGGAACCGCCAACGAACTGCTCTGCCCGACTTCATCGGATGCACCCGCCTCGGTGAGCTCCGCCCAGGCCGCCTGCACCGCTGCAGCCGAGCGCGTGTCACCTTCCGGAGCTTGCTCGGGCGCCCAATCCAGCAGGCAACGCACGGGATTGCCAAAGCTGCGCCGCGCCATCGGCGCCACCGCTGCTGCGGCCATGGCCGTATCCGTGAGGATCACGGCGCCGGCGGCCAGGGCTTGCATCCCCTGCCGGGCAGCGCGCGGCGGCGTGATCACCAGATCCGGCGCGATGGCCAGATCGCCGCTGCTGTGGATGCAGCGCTCCAGCACGTCGCGCTCGGGGCCCCCCGGCCAGCGCTGGACCGCCAGGCGCCAGGGCTCGGGGGCCGCTGGATCGGCGAGGGCCTGGCGGATGCGGCGGATGCTCTCCGTGAAGATCGGGTGATCCACGCCGCCGGGGATGGGTTGAAATCGTGAGAATGAAGTTCCGTACGGTCCGTACGGAATCCCAAAACGCGCAAAACCCAACTCCCCCGAGGCCCGCCATGCTGATGCTCGGCGCTGATGCGGCCCGCAAGCGGCTACCGGAGCTGCTGAAGCGCGCCGAGGCCGGCGAGCAGACCCTGATCAGTCGCCACAGCAAACCGATCGCCGCCCTGGTGCCGCTGCATCAACGGTTCACGCCCCAGCGGCAGGCCCTGGCCAGCCTGCAGGGGTCGGGCAACGGGCTCTGGGATCGATGGCTCGAGGAGCAGACCGGCAAGGCCCCAGGCCCCGCCAAACCCACGATCGCCAGCGTGGGATTTCGCACGAGCATGTGCATCGACACGCCCGCCCTGATGGCCTATCTGGCCGGCGACAGAAGGGCCTGCCGCGATCTGGCGTCGTGGATGGAGGCGATCAGCGAGGGGCGCTCGCGAGGGGCCCTGAGCGCCCGCTGCCTCAACCGGCTGGAGGTGGGGGCGCTGCAGGCTGGCAAGCCGGCCCTGGCGGAGCGCTACGGGGCGGTGTTCGGCGAGCCCAGCTTCTGGACCCTGGTACCGCTGGATGCCAGCACCGCAGCGATGGCCGCCCGCTTGGAGGTGCAGCTCAACCTGCCGCCCCAGCCTGCGGAGGATCTCGCCTGCGCGATCGCCAGCGGCAGCCTCTGCCTGCTCAGCGCCGACCCAGCCCTCACCTCCCTGGCCGACGACCAACTCCCTGGCGGCCTTCAGCTCGTGCGCATCCAAACCCAACGCAGCAGCGAGAACACCAGCCCCCAGCCAAGCCAGCCATAACCTCCAGCGATGCCGATCCATCTGCTCTGGGGCGACGACGAGGCGGCCCGCAACCGGGCCACCGAGGCACTGGTGGAGCAGCTGGTGGATCCGGCCTGGAGCGCGATCAACCTCAGCCGCCTCGATGGCAACGACTCCGGCCAGGCCGCCCAGGCCCTGGAGGAGGCCCGCACCCCGCCCTTCGGCAGCGGGGCACGGGTGGTGGTGCTGCAGCGCAGTCCGTTCTGCAACCAGTGCCCGGCGGAGCTGGCGGAGCAACTGGAGAGCAACCTGGAGCTCATCCCGCCGGACTGCCACCTGCTGCTGGTGAACCCGGCCAAACCCGATGGCCGGCTGCGCACCACCAAGGCGCTGCAGAAGCTGGTGAAAGCGGGCAGCGCCACGGAGAAGAGCTTCCAGCTGCCGGCGGTGTGGGACGGCGCCGGCCAGCTGGAGCTGATGCACCGCACCGCTGCTGAGCTGGGCCTGAAACTTGAGCCTGCCGCTGCTGAAGCCCTGGCCGAGGCGATCGGCAGCGACAGCGCCCGGCTGGCGAGCGAACTGGAGAAGCTGAGTCTGTTTGCGGCGTCTGGAGGCCAGCCAGCCCCGATCACGCTCGCAGCCGTGCAAGCCCTGGTGGGCGGCCAGAGCACCAACGCCCTCGCGGTGGGCGACGCGCTGCTGGCCGGCAGGGCCGCCGATGCCATCGCGCTGGTGGATGCGCTGCTGGCGGCCAATGAGCCGGCGCTGCGCATCGTGGCGGCGCTCACCAGTCAGATCCGGGGCTGGCTGTGGGTGGCCCTGCTGGATCAGAAGGGCGAACAGGACGTGAACGCCATCGCCAAGGCAGCCGGCATCGGCAATCCCAAGCGCATCTATGTGATGCGCAAGCAGATCCGCGGCAAACGGTCCGCCAGCTTCCTGCGGCTGCTGAGCCAGCTGCTGGATGTGGAGGCCGCCCTCAAGCGCGGCAGCGATCCAGGCGATGCCTTCCGCGACGGGTTCCTGCTCGGCAGCCAGGGCTTGCTCGGGAGCGGCTTGCTCGGCAGCAACGGATAATCAGCTGCGGCGCCCCAGGTTCGATGGCCCTGCTGGTTCAGAAATTCGGGGGCACCTCGGTGGCCGATGTGGAGCGCATCCAGGCGGTGGCCCGCCGGATCGCCCGCTGCCGCGATGACGGCCATGAACTGGTGATCGTGGTGTCGGCCATGGGCCACACCACCGATGAGCTCACCGGTCTGGCGCGGGCGATCAGCAGCGACCCGCCCCAGCGGGAGCTGGACATGCTGTTGGCCACCGGTGAGCAGGTGTCGATCGCGCTGCTCTCGATGGCCCTGCATGCCGAAGGCGTACCAGCCGTGTCGATGACCGGCACCCAGGCCGGGATCATCACCGAATCGGCCCACGGCCGCGCCCGCATCCTGGAGATCCGCACCGAGCGGCTGCGCCGCCTGCTGGCCGATGGCCACGTGGTGGTGGTGGCGGGCTTCCAGGGCACCAGCAGCGGCGCCGCCGGCACCCCCGAAATCACCACCCTCGGCCGGGGCGGCTCCGACACCTCCGCCGTGGCCCTGGCGGCAGCCCTCGGGGCCGACGCCTGTGAGATCTACACCGATGTGCCAGGCGTGCTCACCACCGACCCGCGCAAGGTGGCCGACGCCCAGCTGATGGAACAGGTGAGCTGCAGCGAAATGCTGGAACTGGCCAGCCTGGGCGCCGCCGTGCTGCATCCGCGGGCCGTGGAAATCGCCCGCAACTACGGCGTGCCCCTGGTGGTGCGCTCCAGCTGGAGCGAGGCCCCCGGCACCCTGCTCACCAGTGGCCACGCCAGGCCGATCGGCAACGAAGGGCTGGAGCTGGGCAGGCCCGTGGATGGGGCCGAACTGGAAACCAGCCAGGCGGTGCTGGCGCTCTCCCATGTGCCGGATCGGCCCGGCGTGGCCGCCCAGCTGTTCGAGGCGCTGGGGGCCGCAGGCCTGAACGTGGATCTGATCGTGCAGGCCACCCATGAGGGCGCCAGCAACGACATCGCCTTCACCCTGGCCGACGCCGACCTCGACCGCGCCCAGCTGGTCTGCCGCGAGGTGCTGGCCACCATGGGCGCGGACCTGGGCGAAGGCGGCGCCCAGCTCTGCGCCGCAGGCGGTATGGCCAAACTCAGCATCTCAGGCGCCGGGATCATGGGCCGCCCCGGTGTGGCCGCCCGCCTGTTCGATGCCCTGGCCCGGGCCGGCATCAACCTGCGGCTGATCGCCACCAGCGAGGTGAAGGTGAGCTGCCTGGTGGCTGGCCACCACGGCGCCAAGGCCCTGCGCTGCGCCGCCGACACCTTCGAATTGCACGACGGCCAGCTGCGCCACGATCCGCTGCCCTGTCAGCTCGGTGAACCCGCCGTGCGCGGCGTCGCCCTCGACCGCGACCAGGCCCAGGTGGCCGTACGCCGCGTGCCCGATCGCCCCGGCACCGCCGCCGCCGTGTGCCGCGCCCTGGCCGATGCCGGCATCAGCCTCGATGCCATCGTGCAATCCGAGCGCACCCACGGCGAAGGGGATCAGCTCAGCCGCGACATGAGCTTCACGCTCAAGCGCGACGAGCGGGCCCGAGCCGAGCAGGCCCTCAGCCATCTGCTGCGCCAGTGGCCCGGCGCCCGCTTCGAGGAGGGAGCGGCCATCGCAAGGGTGAGTGCCGTGGGCGCCGGCATGCCCTGCACCCCTGGCACCGCGGCGCGGATGTTCCGCTGCCTGGCGGATGCCGGCATCAACATCGAACTGATCGCCACCAGCGAAATCCGCACCAGCTGCGTGGTGGCTGAAGCCGACGGCGTGCGGGCGCTGCAGGCTGTGCATGCGGCCTTTGAACTGGGCGGCGATGTGGTGCACCGGGCCCAGGGAACCGAGTCGCCCCTGGAAGCAGCCACCAGCGCTTGAGACAGGGGCAGGGCCTCAGGCCTTGCCCACCAGCTTCTGGCGCAGGTTCTTGATCTTGTCGCGCAGGTTGGCGGCCTCCTCGAACTCCAGGTTTTTGGCCGCAAGCTTCATCTTCTCCTCGAGCTGCTGAATCAGCTCGGGCAGCGATTCCAGCGGCACTTCATTGTGCTCGGCCTGCTCGGTGGCCTGCTCGAGTTGCTCGTCATTGAGCCGGCGCGACACCTCCAGAAACGCCAGGATCGAATTGCCGGCCCGCTTGCCGGCCGGGGTGGGCGTGATGCCGTGCTTCTCGTTGTAGGTCTGCTGGATGCGGCGGCGACGCTCGGTTTCCTCAATCGCCTTGGCCATCGAATCGGTGAGGTTATCGGCGTAGAGCAGCGCCACGCCCTCCACGTGGCGGGCGGCGCGGCCGATGGTCTGGATCAGCGAGCGTTCGGCCCGCAGGAAGCCCTCCTTGTCGGCATCAAGGATCGCCACGAGCGACACCTCCGGCAGATCCAGACCTTCACGCAGCAGGTTCACACCCACCAGCACGTCGTATTCACCGTTGCGCAGGTCCTGGATGATCTCGATACGCTCGATCGAGTGAATCTCCGAGTGCAGATAGCGCACCCGCACACCATTTTCGGCCAGGTAGTCGGTGAGATCTTCCGCCATGCGTTTGGTGAGCGTGGTCACCAGCACGCGCTCCTGCTTCTGGGCCCGCAGCCGGATCTCACCCAGCAGATCATCCACCTGGCCATCGGTGGGCCGCACCTCCACCACCGGATCCAGCACGCCGGTGGGACGGATCACCTGCTCCACCACCTGGCCATCGCTCTGCCTGAGCTCCCAATCGCCTGGGGTGGCGCTCACAAAGATCGTCTGCCGTGCCTTCTCCCAGAACTCCTCGCCCTTCAGCGGGCGATTGTCGGCAGCCGAGGGGAGACGGAAGCCGTGCTCGATCAGCACCTGCTTGCGCGACTGATCGCCGTTATACATCGCCTGCAGCTGGGAGCAGGTGACGTGGCTCTCGTCCACCACCAGCAGCCAGTCCTTGGGGAAGTAATCAATCAGGCATTCCGGCGGGGTACCGGCAGGGCGACCAGCCAGATGGCGGGCGTAGTTCTCCACCCCGTTGCAGTAGCCCACCTGTTCCAGCATCTCCAGGTCGTAGGTGGTGCGCTGCTCCAGCCGCTGAGCTTCCAGCAGACGCCCCTGGCTGTTGAGGTGATCAAGCCGCTGGCGCAGCTCCTCACGGATCGCCTGAATGGCCTCCTCCAGCCGCTCCTTGGGCGTCACAAAGTGCTTGGCCGGATAGATGTTGATCGCATCGAGGCTCTGCAGGATTTCACCGGTGGTGGGATCCACATAGCGGATCGCTTCCACCTCATCGCCAAAGAGTTCGATGCGCACCAGGCGATCTTCATAGGCCGGGCCGATCTCCAGCACATCGCCGCGCACCCGGAAGCGACCGCGAGAGATCTCCAGGTCGTTGCGGGAGTACTGGTTGTTCACCAGCTCCCGCAGCGAGCCGCGCAGGTTGAGCGTGTCACCCACCTGGAACTTCACCGCCGCCTTCAGGTATTCACTGGGAATCCCCAGGCCGTAGATGCAGCTGATCGAAGCCACCACGATCACATCACGGCGCTCGAACAGCGAACGGGTGGCGGAGTGGCGCAGCATGTCGATCTCTTCATTGATCGATGCTGTTTTGGCGATGTAGGTATCGGAGACCGGCACGTACGCCTCCGGCTGATAATAGTCGTAATAGGAGATGAAATATTCAACGGCATTGTTCGGAAAGAACTCCCGCAACTCGTTGCAGAGCTGGGCCGCAAGTGTTTTGTTGTGGGCCAGCACCAGGGCCGGACGGCCGGTGCGGGCGATCACATTGGCGATCGTGAAGGTCTTGCCTGTGCCGGTGGCACCGAGCAGGGTCTGGTAGCGCTCGCCCGCTTCCACCCCCTTCACCAGGCCGGCAATGGCCTCGGGCTGATCCCCCTTCGGTTCGTAGGGGGCATGGAGCTGGAACGGTGTCACGGGCATCGCTCCATTCTCCCGGGCGTGGGCTGCCAGGCGCGGCTCACGACCGCGTGAATGGCACCTCCAACCCCAACAGATTCAGCACCGCCGCACTCAGCACCGAATACACCACAGCCCCCAGCACGGCGCTGCGCAGGCCATGGCGCAGCCGGAACCCCTCCATCAGCCAGGCCGCCAGGCCGAACAGCACGATGCTGATGCCCCAGTCGAACAACCAGGTGACGGGCCAGATCAGCCCTCCGAGGCTGGTGATCGCCCAGGGCAACCCCAGCACCACCTTGAGCGGCCAGATCAGGATCGTGCCGAGCATGCCGATGAGCACGGCGGCCAGGAAGGCATGACCGAAACCGTCGAGCTCAACGCCCAACGGCAACCGCGCCACCAGCAGCAGCACCGCAGCCCGGATCGGCCACTGCAGTATCCAGACAAAAGGGCCCATGCGCTTGGCATCGCACGGGCCCAGCATGCCCAGAAACGGGCTGATTGGGATAGTTCAGCTCGGTCGCAGACGCTCAGACAGCCGCCTTCGCAGCAGCGCCGAGGGCTTCGCGCAGACCGCGCACCACGGCCACCATGGCCAGCTCATCGTTCAGCTTGTTGACAGCCGAGCCCACACCCACACCAGCGGCACCGGCAGCGATCGCCATCGGTACGGTGACGGACGACAGGCCTGAAGCGCACAGCACCGGAGCGCTCACGGCGCGGCTGATGCTGTGGGCGGCAGCCAGGGTGGGGGCGGCCTTCTCGATCAGGCCGAGGCTGCCGGCGCTGCAGGGCCTGGCGCTGGTGCCGCCTTCAGTCTGGATGAGGTCCGCGCCGGCGGCCACCAGATCCGCGGCCAGTTGCTCCTGCTGATCCAGGGGCAGCACGTGGGGCACGGTGACGCTCAGCACCACCTCGGGCAGCAGCTCACGGGTGCGGCGGGTGATCGCCAGCACCTCCTCGGCGTCGAACACCCGGCCGAGGGGATAAAAAGCGTCGTAGTTGCCGATCTCCACCAGCGCGGCACCGGCGGCCACGGCGGCAGGGAACAGCTCGGGATCCACGGCGCTCACGCAGATCGGCAGACCGCTCGCCTCGGCGGCCAGCTGCACCAGCTCAGGATCGCAGGCGATATCAATCAGATCAGCGCCACCGCGACCAGAAGCGCGGGCGATGCGCTCCACGGAAGCGGCATCGAAGTTGGTGAGGCCGGCGATCACCTTCAGCAGGCGGCGCTCCGTCAGGGCGGCGCGAAGCTGGGCAGAGAGGCGATCAATGCGCGACATACCGGATCACGGGAGAGTGGGGTGATTCTCCCACCCGGCTTCCAGACCAGCCGATGACGCCCCGCTGGAGCCCGTTCCATCTGCGGCTGCACAGGCTGCTGCTGCACCAGCCGCAGCTGCTGCCCCGAGGAGCTCCGTTGCTGCTGGCCGTGTCGGGCGGACAGGACTCGATGGCCATGGCCGCCCTGCTGCTGGATCTGCGGCGGCTGCACGGCTGGCGGCTGCATCTGTGGCATGGCGATCACGGCTGGCGAGCTGAGTCGGGGCGACAGGCCGGAGAGCTGACGGCCTGGGCCGAGGGCCAGGGGCTGGCGATCACGGTGGAGCGCTGGGATCAGGCCAGTGCGCCGCCACACCAACCGAGCGTTGGCGCCTCTGAAGCTGGCGCCCGGAGCTGGCGCTACGGCTGCCTGGTGAACGAGGCGACGCGGCGTGGGGCAACGCATGTGCTCACCGGCCACACCGCCAGCGACCGGGCCGAAACCCTGCTGCTGCATCTGGCGCGGGGCAGCCATCGCCGGGGGCTGGGGAGCCTGCAGGCCGAACGCGAGCTGGCGCCGGGGATTCGGCTGGTGCGACCGCTGCTGGGCTTCAGCCGCAACGACACCGCCGCGATCTGCAAGGCGCTGGGATTGCCGATCTGGCTCGACAGCTCCAACTGCGATCCGCGTTTCAGCCGCAACCGGGTGCGCGGCGAGGTGCTGCCCGTGCTGGAGGCCCTGCATCCCGGAGCCAGCCGCCGGCTGGCAGCCACGGCAGAACGGCTGGCGCAGGAGATCCAGGCCGAGACGGAACTGCTTGAGCTCACCCTGCGGCAGCTGATCGCACCCGGTTTCCAGGAGGAGCAGGCACTGCTGCGGCCCCAGCTTGTGACGCTGTTGCGCGCCAATCAGGGCCGCCTGCTGCAGCACTGGTGCCGCAGCCGCACCGGCTCGGTGATGAGCTCCCGCCAGCTGGAGCTGGCGCTGCGACGGATCGCGACCCAACAGGCCCCGGGCCACCTCGATCTGGCCGCGGGTTGGCGGCTGAGCTGGGACCGCTCCACACTGCGGCTGCAGCAGCACTAGCCATGGCCGACGCCACGCCGGAGCAACAGCAGGAGCAGTACGCGGCGATCGAGCTGCTGTACAGCGAAGGGAAATGGCCCGAGGTGCTGCAATCCAGTGATGCACTGCTGGCAGACCTGCCTCCAGTGCAGGACCACCCCCTGCGGCCGCAGTTGGAGCTCGTGATCGGCCACACCCTGCTCTACGGGCTGGCCGATCTGGACGGGGCCGAGCAGCGCTACCGCGCCGTGCTGGTGGAGACGCAGGAACAGGTCCTGCGCGAGATCGCCGAGCAGGAGCTGCTCCGCTGCCAGGACCAGCGCCAGGCCACCGCTGCGCTAGAGCCTGAAGCACAAGCTGATGGGGACCGTGCCGCCATGCCCTGGCTGGTGGAACTGGACAACGAGCCAGCCATAGCGATGGAGCCGGCTGTGGAACCGTCGCATTCAGATTCCGTCCGGTCCGTACAGAATCCCGAAACGCCGAGTTTGGCCCCCACCCCGCGGGGAACACCAGCGATCCAGGCACCACAGGCACCCCATGCAGGGGCGCCAACGGCGAGCGGCACGTCAACCAACACGTCCACCAGCACAACCGTCGCTGAAACCCTGGCCTTGCTGCGTGAGCCCGATGCGCTCAGCCCCGACGAGATGGCGGAACTGGCGCGGGGGCTTCTGGACGTGGTGCTGCGCTGAACCCGGGGCTCAGCCGGCGGCAGCGGAACGGCGGCGACGGGTGCGGCCGGCGGGTTCGGGCTCGGCCACTGCCTCCGGGGCCGGCTTGGCAACGGCGGCAACAGCGGCCGGGGCGCCGATGGCCGCCAGCTCCCGCTGGTGTATGGGGGCTGCGCCGATGGCGGCAGCGGCGGGAGCTCGGTCAGCCTGACGGTCGAAGCGCGGGGCACGATCGTCGCGGCCACGGCCACCATCACGGCCCCCGTCGCGTCCACCGCGCCCGCGGGGTGCGGGACGGGTATCAGGCTCGACGTCGGCGCGGCCCTTGTAGGCGGGGGTGCCGGCCGGGGCAGGCTGCACCAGGCAGATGATCAGTGGCTCCACCTGGAGCTCGCGGCGCAGGCGGCGCTGCAGGCCCACCTCCACTTCGCGCTGCACACCCACCCAGTCCACGTCGGGAGCCTTGCCACCGCTGTGGCGGCAAAGCTGATTCCAGCGATTCTCCAGCACCCAGCCGATCTCCCGTTCGGCCCAGAGGCTGAGCTTGCGGGGATCAGCGGTGGTCACCACACCGCGCAGGTTCACCCGCGGGGGAGCGGCCATCACACCATCGGTACTGATCACCGCCAGCAGGGTGATCACGCCGTCTTCGGCGAGCTGCTGACGCTCCTTGAGCACGCGGGCATCCACGATGCCGTTGCGGGAGGCATCCAGCAGCTCGATACCGGCTTTCACCGGATCGCCCTTACGGATCGAATCGGCGGTGAGTTCCACCACATCGCCGTTGTCAATGATCAGGATGTTGTCGGCGGGCACGCCCATCGACTGGGCGGTCTTGCTGTGGCACTGGAGCATGCGGTGCTCACCGTGCACCGGCACGAAGAACCTGGGTCGGGTGAGCGCCAGCATCAGCTTCTGATCTTCCTGGCAACCATGGCCGGAGACGTGGATACCCTCGCCCTTGCCATAAATGACCTTGGCGCCGAGCATCATCAGCCGATCCACGGTGTTGACCACCGAGATGGTGTTACCGGGAATCGGGCTGGCCGAGAAGATGATTGTGTCGCTGGGCTTCACCTGCACCTGGGGGTGTTCGCCACGGGAGATGCGGCTGAGGGCGGCCAGCGGTTCACCCTGGCTACCGGTCATCAGCAGCAGAGTTTCGCGATCGGGCAGGTCGCGGATCTGCTTGATTGGCACAAACAGTTCATCGGGGGCGCGCATGTAACCCAGCTCCCGTGACTTGGCAATCACGTTGAGCATGGAGCGGCCCAGCAGGCCCACTTTACGGCCATTCTTGAGAGCCAGCTCCAGAATCATCGCCACCCGGTGAATCGAACTGGCGAAGGTGGTGATGATCACCCGACCTTCGGCCTGGGCGATGTGGCGGTCCAGGTTGGGGAACACCGCCCGCTCGCTGGGGGTGAAGCCGGGCACCTCGGCATTGGTGGAATCACTGAACAGGCACAGCACGCCCTGCTCACCGTGGTGGGCGAGGCGGGCCATGTCGAAAGTCTCGCCATCCACCGGGGTGTGGTCGAATTTGAAGTCGCCGGTAAAGATCACCGTGCCAACGGGCGTGGTGATGGCCAGCGAAAAGCTATCGGCCATCGAATGGGTATTACGGATGAATTCCACCGAGAAGTGCTGACCCACCTTCACCACATCGCGGGGAGCGATGGTCTGCAGAACGGTGCGATCCATCACACCGGCTTCTTCCATCTTACCGGTGAGCAGCGACAGGGCCAGGCGCGGCCCGTAGATCACCGGGATGTTGAAGTTCTTGAGGTGATGTGGAATACCGCCAATGTGATCTTCATGACCGTGAGTCACGATCATGCCGCGGATGCGCTTCTGGTTTTCGCGCAGGTAGCTGGTGTCGGGCAGCACCACGTTCACGCCGTGCATGCCATCGCTGGGGAAAGCCAGACCCGCATCGACGAGCATCAGATCGTCGCCGTACTCGAACACACAGGTGTTCTTGCCGATCTCATGCAGACCCCCAAGGGGGATCACGCGCAGGGTGGGCTGCTGGGGCTTCTGGCCGTTGGAACTGGTCATGAAAAAGGGTTCAGGAAAGGAGGGGGAAAACCGTGTTGATGACGTATCGCGGCCCGCGCTTGGGCGAGCAGAGCCTTGGCGTCAGGTGGGACGCAGGGCGGCGAGGGTTTCGGAGAGGCGTTGTTTCACGTCGTCGTTGGCAGGCAACAAGGGCAAACGGGGGGCACCAACCGGCCAGCCGCTGAGCTCCAGCGCGGCTTTCACGGGAATCGGATTGGTGGTGCAGAACAGGGCTCTGCAGAGCGGCAGCAGTTGCTCGTGGATGGCCAGGGCCGCAGCGTGATCACCATCCAGGAAGGCGTGGATCATGGCGCTGATCTGGGGACCTGCCAGATGGCTGGCCACACTCACCACACCCACGGCACCGACGGCCAGCATGGGCAGGGTGAGCGCATCGTCGCCGCTGTAGATCGCCAGCCGCTCGCCGCACTGGGCCCGCAGGGCGCTCACTTCCTCGGTGGTGCCACTGGCGGCCTTGAAACTCACCACGTTCGGCAGAGTCATGAGCCGCGCTGTGGTTTCCGGCGCCAGGCTGGTGCCGGTGCGGCCAGGGATGTTGTAGAGCATCAGCGGCAGCTCCGGAGCCGCCGCAGCCACCGCCCGGAAATGGGCCTCGAGGCCGTCCTGAGGCGGCTTGTTGTAGTAGGGCACCACCACAAGCGCCCCATCGGCGCCGAGTTCAGCGGCCTTGGCCGTGGCGCTCACCGCCTCAGCGGTGCAGTTGCTGCCGCAGCCCGCCACGAGCTTGGCGCGGGGGCCCACCGCGCTCTTCACCGCTGCGAAGAAGGCATGCTCCTCCTCCCAGCTGAGGGTGGGGGATTCACCGGTGGTGCCACAGAGCACAAGGCCATCGGAGCCGTTGCTCACCAGGTGATCGGCAAGCTGGCCCGCCAGGTCGAGGTTGATCGAGCCATCGGCGGCAAAGGGGGTCACCATGGCGGTGACCACCCGGCCGAAGGGAGCATTCACCCAGCTCAAGCAGCACCTCCCTGGAGCAGCAGTTCAGCGATCTGGATCGCGTTGAGGGCTGCACCCTTGCGGATCTGATCGCCGCAGAGCCAGAGCTCCAGGGCATGGGGATCGCTGAGGTCCTGGCGGATGCGGCCGACAGCCACCGGATCGCGGCCGGTCACATCCGTAGGCATCGGGAAGCGGTTGGCTTCAACGTTCTCCAGCAGCTCCACACCCGGCGCCGCCTGCAGCAGCGCGCGCGCCTCATCCACCGGGAAGGGCTCATGGAACTCAATGTTCACCGCCTCGGAATGGGCGCGCAGCACCGGCACCCGCACGCAGGTGGCCGACAGCCGCAGCTCCGGCGCAGCCATGATCTTGCGGGTTTCGTTCACCATTTTCAGCTCTTCTTCGCAATAGCCGTTGGCCTGCAGCGGGGAGTTGTGCAGGAAGAGGTTGAAGGCCAGGGAATAGGGCAACACCTCACTCACGGGCTCACCGCCTTCCAGGACGGTGCGGCTGAGGTTGCGCAGTTCCTCCATGGCGCGGGCACCAGCGCCACTGGCGCTCTGGTAGGTGCTCACCACCACCCGCTTGATCGGCCGGCGCCCGTGCAGGGGCGCCAGGACCAGGGTGAGCAGGATCGTGGTGCAGTTGGGGTTGGCGATGATCCCCCGGTGGCCGAAGGCCGCCTCGGGATTCACCTCAGGCACCACCAGCGGCACGCCCGGGTCCATGCGAAAGGCACTGGAGTTGTCGATCACCACGGCACCCGCCCTGGCAGCCACCGGCGCCCACTGCTTCGACGCGGAACCACCGGCGGAAGCCAGCACCAGGTCGACATCCTTGAAAGCGGCCTCGCTCACAGCCTGGATCGTGTGGGTCTCGCCCTGCCAGTGCAGGGTCTGTCCAGCCGAGCGGGGCGAGGCGAGCACCACGAGCTCGCCCAGAGGGAAGGCGCGCTCGGCGAGCAGTTCGAGCAGCTCCTGACCCACGGCGCCGGTGGCACCGAGGATCGCCACCTTCAGCGGACGATTGGGCAGGGCTGGGAGTTGGGCGGTCTGGGCGTCGGTCAAGGAGTGGAGCGGTGGTGATCGAAAACTGGTGGCGGGGAAGAAGCGTCAGGGCGGAGGGCCGCTGCAGGCACCGGAGCCGGAGAACGCTTCATAAAGGGGGGTATCGCTGACGTCGCGCGTCGCACAAACCTTACTGGGCGGATCTACGGGTGGGCCACTTTCTAGAATCGCCGGCTGCCTTGTGATCGTGATGAGTCCAGCTACCAGCGCTGCCACCAAGACCAACGCCGATACCGGGGGCGGTGAGCTCACGGTGAAGGCCAGCCCCCGCCCGGGCAGTCGCGTGGCACTGGAAGTGGCGATCCCCGGCAGCCGCAGCCAGGTCAGCTACGAAGCCGCCGTGGAGAAACTGAGCCGCACTGCAAAACTGCCCGGCTTCCGCAAGGGCAGGGTGCCCCGGCCGGTGCTGCTGCAGCAGCTGGGCCCCCTGCGGGTGCGTGCCACGGCACTGGAAGAGCTGGTGGATATGGCCTGCCGCGACGCCCTCGCCCAGGAAGATGTGGCCGCCATCAGCCGGCCCGAACTCACCGAGGGATTCGCGGTGGTGCTGGAGCGCTTCGAGCCCGGCAGCGACCTCACCATCACCCTGGAGCTGGATGTGGAGCCCACCCCCAGACTCAAGGCCACCAAGGGGCTGAAAGCCGAAGCCGAGGCCATCAGCTACGACCCGGCCCGCGTCGATGAGCTGATTGAGCAATCGCGCAAGCAGATGGCCACCCTGGTGCCTGTGGAGGACCGCGCCGCCCAGGCTGGCGATGTGGCTGTGCTCGCCTATAGCGGCGTCTACGCCGACACCGAGGAGGCCATCAGCGGCGGCAGCAGCGACGCCATGGAGGTGGAACTGGAGGAAGGCCGCATGATCCCGGGCTTCGTGGAAGGGGTGATCGGCATGAAGGCCGGCGACACCAGGACCATCGACTGCACCTTCCCCGAGAGCTATGCCCAGGAGGATGCCGCTGGCCGCAACGCCCGCTTCGAGATCACCCTCAAGGACCTGAAAACCCGCGAGCTACCCGCCCTCGATGACGCCTTCGCCCAGCAGGCCAGCGACAAGCAGACCCTGGCTGAGCTGCGCGAAGACCTGGAGACCCGGCTGAAGGACGACGCCGAGCGGCGCGCCAAGGCCGCCCGCCACGACGCCCTGGTGACAGCCCTGGTGGAGCAGCTCGAGGTGGAACTGCCGGAAACCCTTGTGCAGCAGGAGATCCGCAACCTGCTCGAGCAGACCGCCGGCCAGATCGCCCAGCAGGGCATGGACGTGAAGAAGCTGTTCACCCCGGATCTGGTGCGCTCGCTGATGGACACCTCCCGTCCCGAGGCGGAGGAGCGCCTCAAGCGCAGCCTGGCTCTCCAGGCCCTGGCCGAAGCCGAGCAGATCAGCGTGGACGCCGAGGCCATCGAGGCCAAAGTGAAGGAGATCAGCCGCGGCCTGAGCCAGCAGGGCAACATCGATCCGGCGCGCCTGCGCGCCGTGGTGGCCGACGACCTGCTGCAGGACACCCTGCTCGAGTGGCTGGAAGCCAACAGCACCATCACCGAGAAGACCCCTGCTCAATAGATTGACGACCAACCCCGGCCAGCCCGCGTGATCGACGCCACCCTCCGCCATCCGGTTCACAGCACCTGGACGCCCAACGTGTGGGCCAGTCCAGGAGTGCTGCCCACGGTGGTGGAGCAGTCGGGACGGGGCGAGCGGGCCTTCGATATCTATTCACGCCTGCTGCGCGAGCGGATCATCTTCCTGGGCACCGGCATCGATGACACCGTGGCCGATGCCCTGGTGGCCCAGCTGCTGTTCCTCGAGGCGGAAGACCCCGAGAAGGATATTCAGATCTACATCAACTCACCGGGCGGCTCGGTGACGGCGGGTCTGGCCATCTACGACACCATGCAGCAGGTGGCGCCCGATGTCGTGACCATCTGCTACGGCCTGGCCGCTTCGATGGGGGCGTTCCTGCTCTCCGGCGGCACCAAGGGCAAGCGGCTGGCCCTGCCCAACGCGCGGATCATGATCCACCAGCCGCTCGGCGGCGCCCAGGGCCAGGCGGTGGACATCGAGATCCAGGCCAAGGAGATCCTGTTCCTCAAGGACACCCTCAACGGGCTGATGGCCGACCACACGGGCCAGCCCCTGGACAAGATCGCCGAGGACACCGACCGCGACTACTTCCTTTCTCCCCCAGAGGCGGTTGAATACGGCCTGATCGACCGGGTGGTGACCGACACCGCCAGCCTGGGCTGATCCCGCTCCCCTGTTTGATCCTTAAGGTCGGCTGACGAACCCCGGTTACGGGTCGATCCTGGGCTTCGGGGCCCCTTTCCCCACCCTCGCCGATGGCCAAGTTCGACGCCCATCTGAAGTGCTCGTTCTGCGGCAAATCGCAGGAACAGGTGCGCAAGCTGATCGCCGGCCCCGGCGTTTACATCTGCGACGAGTGCATCGATCTCTGCAACGAGATCCTCGATGAGGAGCTCGTGGAGAGCCATGGCAGCGGCGGTCGCAGCGCCCCCGAGCCCTCCCGCAGCAAGGCCCCGCCGAAGAAGGCCCCCAAGCCCGCGCCCACCCTGGCCGAGATCCCCAAACCCCAGGAGATCAAGGCCTACCTCGATCGCCAGGTGGTGGGGCAGGACGAGGCCAAGAAAACCCTGTCGGTGGCCGTCTACAACCACTACAAGCGCCTGGCCTGGCAGGGCGACGGCAAGGGGGAGGCCGACGCCACCGCCACCCGACTGCACAAGAGCAACATCCTGCTGATCGGCCCCACCGGCTGCGGCAAGACCCTGCTCGCCCAGACCCTGGCCGAACTGCTCGACGTGCCCTTCGCGGTGGCCGATGCCACCACCCTCACCGAGGCGGGCTACGTGGGCGAGGACGTGGAGAACATCCTGCTGCGACTGCTGCAGAAGGCCGACCTGGATGTGGAGCAGGCCCAGCGGGGCATCATCTACATCGACGAGATCGACAAGATCGCGCGCAAGAGCGAGAACCCCTCGATCACCCGCGATGTGTCGGGCGAAGGCGTGCAGCAGGCCCTGCTGAAGATGCTGGAGGGCACGGTGGCCAACGTGCCGCCCCAGGGGGGGCGCAAGCACCCCTATCAGGACTTCATCCAGATCGACACCAGCCAGATCCTGTTCATCTGCGGCGGGGCCTTCGTGGGCCTCGATGAGGTGGTGCAGCGGCGCATGGGCCGCAATGCCATCGGCTTCCTCGGGCCCGACGGCAGCAACCGCCCCCGCAGCGGCAAGGAGCGCCAGGCCGCCGAGGTGCTGCGCCATCTCCAGCCCGACGACCTGGTGAAGTACGGCCTGATTCCCGAATTCATCGGCCGCCTACCGGTAAGCGCGGTGCTGGAACCGCTCGACACCAAGGCCCTCGAAGCCATCCTCACCGAACCGCGCGATGCGCTGGTGAAGCAGTTCCAGACCCTGCTGAGCATGGACAATGTGCGCCTGGACTTCGAACCAGGCGCCCTCGAGGCCATCGCTGCCGAGGCCCATCGCCGCAAGACCGGCGCCCGGGCCCTGCGCGGGATCGTGGAGGAGCTGATGCTCGATCTGATGTACGACCTGCCCTCCCGCAACGACGTGAAGCAGTTCACGATCACCCGCGAGCTGGTGGAGCAGCGCAGCAAAGCCCAGGTGGTGCCCCTGGGTGCCGGCCTTGAGGAGGCCCGGCAGGCCAGAGCCTGAGCCAGCACCGCTGCTGTGGCCGCTGCCGACCACCTGCAGGTGCCGCGTCGCCACGGTCTGTTCACCCACCACGGCATCGACCTGGGGGACGGCACCGTGGCCCATTACCTGGAAGGCCGCGAAATCCTGCGCAGCCCGGTGGATGCGTTCAGCCGCGGCCAGCCCCTGAGCGTGGTGCCCTACCCGGAGGGCAGCTGCTCACCGATCGGGGTCACACTGCGGCGGGCCATGGGGCGCATCGGCGAGCAGCGCTACAACCTGCTGTTCAACAACTGCGAGCACTTCGCCCACTGGTGCAAGACCGGCCGCCACCGCAGCGCCCAGGTGGACGAGTGGATCCAGACCGGCAGCAGGGGCGCCGGAGCGGTGCTGCAGGCCCTGGCCGGCCTGGGGGCAGCGGGTCTGATGGCGAGCGTGCGCCAGTTGCTGCAGGAGCGTCTGAGCGACAGCCAGCGCGAGACGGGCATGGCGCTGGCCCTGCAGGCCCTGGGCCAGCTGGATGGGCTGCGGCGCCAGCTCCAGGAGCGGTTGGAGCAGGAGCTGGTGAACGCGGAACAGCGCTGGGGCGAGGGCGGCAGCACCCAGTTCGCGGCCCTGCGCCAGACCGCCCAGAAGATCGCCGACCAACTCGCCGAGGTGGAGGAGCTGGAGGCACGGCTGGAGCGGCGGCTGGAGGCAAGGCACCCGGATGAACGCTCTGGAGACAGCGAGGCCCGGTAGCCTCAATTCCACGCCTTCAGCGCCGCGGCCCCGCATGAGCGCTTACCAGCCGCTGCACCACAAATACCGGCCCCAGCGCTTCGATCAGCTGGTGGGGCAGGAGGCGATCGCGGCCACCCTGGGCAACGCCCTGCGCTCCGGACGGATCGCGCCGGCCTACCTGTTCAGCGGCCCGCGCGGCACCGGCAAGACCTCCAGCGCCCGGATCCTGGCCCGTTCGCTCAACTGCATCAGCGCCGACGGGCCGACGCCGGAGCCCTGCGGCAGTTGCGAGCTGTGCACCGCCATCGCCAGCGGCACCGCCCTCGATGTGATCGAGATCGACGCCGCCTCCAACACCGGTGTCGACAACATCCGCGAACTGATCGAGCGCTCGCGCTTCGCGCCGGTGCAGGCGCGCTGGAAGGTGTATGTGGTGGACGAGTGCCACATGCTCTCCACGGCGGCCTTCAACGCCCTGCTCAAAACCCTGGAGGAGCCGCCGCCGCGGGTGGTGTTCGTGCTGGCCACCACCGACCCCCAGCGAGTGCTGCCCACGATCCTCAGCCGCTGCCAGCGCTTCGACTTCCGGCGCATCCCGCTCGATGCCCTCGACAAGCACCTGGGCTGGATCGCCGAACAGGAGCGCATCGGCATCACGGCGGAAGCCCTGCACGTGGTGGCCCAGCGGGCCCAGGGAGGCCTGCGGGATGCCGAGAGCCTGCTGGATCAGCTGAGCCTGCTGCCGGCGCCGATCGAAGCGTCCGCGGTGTGGGAACTGCTGGGCGCCGTGCCGGAGCAGGAGCTGCTGGCCCTGGCCGCAGCCCTGGCCGGCAGCGAACCGCTGGAGCTGCTGGAGGCCTGCCGCACCCTGCTGGAGCGGGGCCGCGAACCGGCCGCCGTGCTCCAGGGCCTGGCGGGCTTGTTGCGCGATCTGGTGCTGGCGGGCGTCGCCCCCGACCGCCTGGAGCTCACCGGCTTCTCGCCCCAGTTCCGAAGCCAGCTGCCCGAGCTGGCACGGGGTATCGGCAAAACCCGGCTGCTGCAGTGGCAGGCCCAGCTGAAGGGCAGCGAACAGCAGCTGCGCCAGAGCGTGAATCCCCGGCTCTGGCTGGAGGTGCTGCTGCTCGGACTCCTGGCGGAAGCACCCGCCATGGCGGCGGCGCCGGCCGCAACAGACCGGGTGGCGACCACACCTCAAGCGCCATCACCCCCCACAACCGCTGCTGCCGCAACGGCTCCCGCCGTCCGTCCTGCTGCTGCTGTTTCTGCACCCAGCGCCGAGCCGGAACGCTCGCTGCCCGAGCTGTGGCAGCAGGTGCTGGCCGGCCTGGAGCTGCCCTCCACCCGGATGCTGCTCTCGCAGCAGGCCCAGCTGGTGCGGCTGGATGAACACCGGGCCGTGGTGCGCGTGGCCGGCAACTGGATGGCGATGGTGCAGAGCCGCCTGCCCCTGCTGCAACAGGCGCTCAACAAGGCCCTGGGCGGCAACCGCCAGCTGGTGCTGGAAGGGGGCGATGGGCCGGTGGTTCCGGCCACGACCGCTCCTGTTCCTGCCCGAGCACCCAAACCCCAGCTGCCGGTGGTTCCAGCTCCCCCGTTGCCCGTCGAGCCCCAGGCGGTAGCGGCACCACTGCCGGCGCTGGCCATCGACGAGAAAGCCCGCCGCCTGGCCGAATTCTTCAACGGCGAGGTGATCGAGCTCGACGGGCCGCTCGATCAAAGCGACAACGACGGCGGCACTGTCGCGGCCTGATCGGCCTACACAGCGGCGGGATCTTCCACCACCGGCTGATCGCCCAGGTCGAGCTCATCGCCGAGGTGGAGGGTCTTGGCCCACACCAGCTTCTTGGGCAGCAGGGCCATGCGCAGGCTGGTCCAGGGGATCACCACAAACCAGTGCCCCAGGTAGACGATCCCCAGCGCCAGGTTGAGTGGGTTCATGGCCGGCAGTTCGGGCCCCTCGCCACCACGGCGGCAACCCGCCAGGATCGAGACCCCGGAGAGCCCGAAGGCCACGAACGACAGGGGCCAGATGGTGGGCAGGGTGCCGGTGAGCGGGGCGCTGATCAGATCGGCGATGGCCACCACCGGCAGGCCGTACTGGAGCAGAAAGAAGCAGGCCAGATCGAGCTTGCGGCCGACACCCAGGGGCCCGGCCACCAGACCCGGCCAGTAATCGAAGAAGCGCTGCAAGCCGCCTTCGGCCCAGCGCTGGCGCTGACGCAGCAGGGCGCGCAGGGTGAGCACGGCCTCCTCCCGCACCGGCGGATCCCACAGCACGCCGGTGGGCTCGCCCGCCAGCAGCAAGCGGAAGCTGAGGTCGAGGTCGTCGGTGACGGTGTCTTCGTTGAAGCCGCCGCAGCGCTGCACGACATCCCGGCGCAGCAGCTGGCCGTTGCCGCGCAGTTCGGCCACGCCGGAACTGCTGAGGCGGCCCTCCTGAATCACGGTGTCGAGGGCCATCTCCATGGCCTGGGCGCGGGTGAGCCAGTTGGCAGAGGGATTCACCACCGCCTTGCGCAGCTGAACCGCCGCCCAGCCGCCGCCCTCGGCATAGGGAATCAGACGCTCAAGGGTGTCGGTTTCCAGCTCCGCGTCGGCATCAAGCACCAGCAGCCAGCGGCCCTGGAGCTGTTGCATCACCAGGTTCAGGGCGCCGGATTTGCCGCCGCCCGCATTGGGTTCACGGCGCAGCACCCGCAGCTGGGGGAAGCGGGTCTGCAGCTCGGCAAGGAGATCGGGGGTGCGGTCGCCGCTGCCGTCATCGATCACCCAGAGGGTGAGCTGAGCCTCGGGGTAGCGCAGGGCGGCCAGGCGTTCCACCAGGCGGGTGATCACGGCCTGCTCATCGCGGGCGGCCACCACCACATCCACGGCAGGCAGGACGGCCAACTCCGGGGGATCGGCTGGCGGCTGGCCTGCCTGCAGGTATGGGGTGCGGCGCAGCAGCGGCAGCAGCACGGTGCGGGCGCTGTAGCCACCGAGCAGCAGCGCCAGGGTGATGGCCGGATAGAGACTCGCCGGCCCGGACACCAGGTGCGGGGCCGCACCGGCCAGCCCGCAGCAACCCACAAACAGGGCTGACTTCAGGCGGCGATGGGAAGAGCTGCCGCCAGCAGCCATGGCGTCCCCGGAAGTGGCAGAACTTTACGGCGCGCTTTCAGAGAGGGCCGAGAGCGGCAGCAGCTGGGTGCCGGGGTAATAGCGCGCCAGGATCCGCTCCAGGCTCCAGCCCTGGCGAGCCAGGTCGATCGCCCCGGCCTGGGAGAGTCCGGCGCCGTGGCCGAACCCGCCACCCTCGAAGCGCCACAGGCCCGGCCCGGCGCTGGCCACCACAAACAGAGTGCTGGGCAGTTGCCGCAGGCGGCGGCGGATCGCGTCGCGGCGCAGCACCACCCGGCTGCCGGCGGGCGTGCCCCTGAGCTCCAGGGCCAGCACCCGGCCGCTGGGGCCCCGCTCGCTCACGGTCACCCCGTTCACCTGGCCGAAGCGAGGATCCACCGTGCGGGCGGCCTGGGTGAGGGTGGCGGCATCCAGCAGGCGCTGCCAGCGAAAGCGGGGATGGTCGGCGCCATGGCCGCCACTGGCAGCGCGCAGCAACCGATCGAGTTCGGAGGCATCCAGCGGCAGGGTGAGGGCCAGGGGGGCCAGCCGCTGGGCCGGGCCATCGAGGTCGGCCTGCAGATAGGGCAGCGGGCTGCCGGCCCACACCTCCTCGAAGCCGGCCGACACGCCGCCATTGCTGGCGTGATACACGGCGTGAATCGGCTGGTCCCGCCAGACGAGCACCCGGCCCGCGGTGGCGGCGATGGCCCGACCCACGGCCGCTCCCGCCTGGCGCGGGTCGCCGTACACCTGGCACTGGGTGTCGGCGCAGAGGTGGTAGCCATCCACCGCGAAGCGCTGCTGGTTGCGCAGGGCCCAGGTGCGGGCGAGCACGGCCTGGGCCGCCAGGGCGGCAGGCGGTGCGCCGGCGCCGATTTCGTGGGGCACCACGCCCTGCAGATAGCGCTCGAGGGGCACCTGTTCGATCAAGGTCCAGCCGCCGTGGGCATCGGCCTGCAGCAGGAAGGGACCGGCGAACACACCGCCATTCCAGCGCAGGCCAGCGGGAGCCTCGATGCGAATCGGCCCCTTCAGCGCCCGGCTGCCGGTGCTGAGCGGGAGCACAGGCACCCAGGCCTGGGTGTCACGGCGCTCCAGCAGCCGGGGCGCTTCGCCAGCCGGAGCGGGAGATCCAGGGGCAGCCCACACCTCCCAATCGCGGGGGCGCGCCACCACCGGGGCAGCGCCGGCAGCCTGCCAGCGCCGGGCCATCGCCTCGGCCGACTCGTAACTGGCGAAGGGCCCCAACACCAGCCGCCGCACCAGCAGGGGCTGGGCCAAAGGCTGCCGGCGCCAGCGCAGGCTGAAGGCGGTGGCCTGCTCGCTGAAGCCGCTGGCATCGCGCAAGCGCAGGGGAGCGCCAGCGCTGCGCAGGCGCAGCTCACCGGGGCCACCGAGGTGAGCGGCCAGCGCCACCCATAGACGGGACTGGGCAGCCGTGACGGCCGGAGCCGCAGGCACAGGCCGGTGCAGCAGGGCCGGCCGGGGCAAGGTGGCGACACCCTCGGCGCGGCAGCCGACGGCACCGCTCACGCAGAAGGCCACCAGCAACCGCAGGGCAGGACGGACGGTGGATGGCAACGGCAACAGGCGCTGGAGTGAAGGTGGGGGGTGCCCCCCACGTCGTAGATTCATAGTTTGTGCCCGAGCCGCGAGACAAATGCCGAAGCTCAAGACCCGCAAAGCAGCCGCCAAGCGGTTCAAGGCCACCGGCAGCGGCAAGTTCATGCGTCGCCGGGCCTTCCGCAGCCACCTGCTCGATCACAAGAGCGCCAAGCGCAAGCGCTACCTCGGCACCATGGCCGTCGTCGATGAGCGCGACGCGGATAACGTGAGCGCCATGCTCCCGTACGCCTGAGCTCGGTCGCTCGGCTCCTTTTTAGCCAATACACACCTGATTTCCCGCCATGGCCCGCGTCAAGAGGGGCAACGTCGCCCGTAAACGCCGTAACAAGATCCTTCGCCTGGCCCGCGGTTTCCGCGGCGGCAACGGCTCACTCTTCCGCACCGCCAACCAGCGGGTGATGAAGGCGCTCTGCAACGCCTACCGCGACCGTCGTCGCCGCAAGCGCGACTTCCGTCGCCTCTGGATCGCCCGCATCAACGCCGCCGCCCGCATCAACGGCCTGAGCTACAGCCGTCTGATGGGTGGCCTGAAGAAGGCCGATGTGCGCCTGAATCGCAAGATGCTGGCCCAGCTGGCCGTGGTAGATCCCACCAGCTTCGCCAGCGTCGCTGGCGCTGCCAAGAGCTGAAACCCACAACGCAAATCGGTCGGTCGTGATGGATTCGCTTCTCCCTCAGGCCTACCTGATCGGCTTGATTGTGCTTTTGGCGGGTGCGGCGGTGGTCGTCGCCCGCCAGATTTTGCGTGTGCGGCGCGACGAGCTCGCCCTCTCCCGCTTCGATGGCAAAGGGGGAATCAAGCCCAGTGATGCCTCCGAGCTCTATGAGCTGGCCTCTGTTCAGCTACGCAAGCGGCTCTATGGCCAAGCCCTCGACAACCTCAAGCTGGCCGCCAAGCGCGCCGAAGCCGACAAGGAGCCGGCAGAAGCCCGGGCCCTGATCCAGAACGCGCTTGGCTTCTCGCTTGCAGCTCAGAGCAACTACAAATCAGCCATCAAGCACTACCGGATGGCGCTGGAGGCCAAGCCCGACTACCCGGTGGCGCTGAACAACCTGGCGTTTGCGCTCGAGAAACAGCAGAAGCTGGAAGAAGCCCAGGCCACCTACGAAAAGGTGCTGGTGCTCGATGCCGGCAATCAGACGGCCAAGAAGCGTCTCAAACTGCTGGAACGCAAAGGCGGCTTCACCGAAGCCGCCTGAAGCTGGGGCCAGTCGCCCTCAGGCCACGTTCACCAGAGGCCGCGCACAGGCTGAGCGCGCCGCGCCGCAGGCGCAGCGGCGGCGGCGCTCACCGGGCTGAGGGCGAGGCGACCACCCATTTCGGTGAGCCGCAGGCCGTTCCAGCCGCTGAGCTCCAGCCCCTGGAGCCCCTGGAACAGGCCACCGGGCTGCAGACCGCCACCCAGGGTGTTGCCGAGCAGCAGGAGATCGAGCTGATCCGATTCGGCGCTGAGGTTGCCCTGCACCGGTGAGGTCACGCCGCCGATGGTGATCTCACCCTGAAGATTCACGATCTGCCCGATGGCGGTGAGGTTGCTCAGGCGCAGCTGCACCGGCACCGGACCGCCAGTGGAGAACGATTGATAGGTGCCGCTCCACTCACGCGGGATCTGGCGGGCAAGCATCTGGGCACGAGCTGCCGCATCGAAGGTCTGCACCCGGTTGGTTTCGGTGCCGGTGGCCTGATCGAGCTTGGTGGGGTTCTGCGTGGAGGGCGTGAACGGCACGAACGAATCCCGGGGCAGGGGCGTGGCGGCGACCGTGGAAGCGACCGTGGAGGCGAGGGTGGCGGCGGCCAGCAGGGGTGCGGCGGGCACGGCAGGTGACGAGGGGTGATGGGAGGCTAAGGCCGTTCTTCCTCCGCAGCCGTGGACGATTCTCTGGTGATTGGCGGGCGCCGCTTCCGCAGCCGGCTGATGACCGGCACCGGCAAGTACCCCAGCCTCTCGGCGATGCAGGCCAGCCTGGAGGCCAGCGACTGCGAGATCGTGACCGTGGCGGTGCGGCGCGTGCAGAGCGTGGCCGCCGGCCACGAAGGGCTGATGGAAGCGATCGACTGGCGGCGCATCTGGATGCTGCCCAACACCGCCGGCTGCGCCACGGCGGAAGAGGCGATCCGGGTGGCGCGGCTGGGGCGGGAGCTGGCCAAGCTCGCAGGCCAGGAAGACAACACCTTCGTGAAACTGGAGGTGATTCCCGATTCGCGCCACCTGCTGCCCGACCCATTCGGCACCCTGGAGGCCGCCGAGCAGCTGGTGAAGGAGGGCTTCACGGTGTTGCCCTACATCAATGCCGATCCACTGCTGGCCAAGCGGCTGGAGGAGGCGGGCTGCGCCACCGTGATGCCCCTGGGCTCGCCGATCGGTTCCGGCCAGGGAATCCGCAACGCGGCGAACATCGGCCTGATCATCGAGAACGCCGGGGTGCCGGTGGTGGTGGATGCCGGGATCGGCATACCCAGTGAGGCCGCCCAGGCCATGGAGATGGGGGCCGACGCCCTGCTGATCAACAGCGCCATCGCCCTGGCCGGCGATCCGCCGGCGATGGCCCGCGCCATGGCCCAGGCCTGTGAGGCCGGCCGTACCGCCTTCCGGGCGGGCCGGCTGCCGGTGCGCCCCAGCGCCAGCCCCAGCTCTCCCACCAGCGGCCGGGTGGGGTCGTGAAGTTCCGCAGCGGGGTTGAACCACTCCGCTGAACCCTCCATAGGTTGTGCTCCACACGACATTCCCTGATGCAGGTCATCGAAGAGGACGGCGGACGCCTGAATGCCTTCGCCAAGGAGCCCCGGATGGTGGTGATGGAGCAGGGGGAAGCCAGTGACGCCAACACGCGTCTGCTGCTGATCGGCGGCGCTGCCCTCGTGGCGGTGCTGGTGGCGGTGGCCGCCGGGATCAGCTGAGCCGGGCCGCCAGACGCCTGTAGTAGCTTGCGAGTCGGAGCATTCCGCTCGTTCTACAGGAGTTCAGGTGAAGGTTCTCGTTCTCGGAGGCGACGGCTTCTGCGGCTGGCCCTGCGCGGTGAACCTGGCCGATGCCGGCCACGACGTGGTGATCGTCGACAACCTGAGCCGCCGCAAGATCGACATCGACCTCGGGGTGGAGTCACTCACCCCGATCGCCACCATCGGCGACCGCCTCAAGGCCTGGGAGCAGGTGGGTGGCAAAGCGATGCGCTTTGTGCATCTGGACATCGCCAAGGAGTACGACCGGCTGCTGGAGCTGCTGCGCAGCGAGCGCCCGAGCGCGGTCGTCCATTTCGCGGAACAGCGCGCCGCTCCCTATTCGATGAAGAGCAGCGCCACCAAGCGCTACACCGTTGATAACAACGTCAACGGCACCCACAACCTGCTGGCCGCCATCGTGGAGAGCGGCCTTGATGTGCACATCGTGCACCTCGGCACCATGGGGGTGTATGGCTACGGCTCCCATCGCGGCGCCACCATTCCCGAGGGCTATCTCACCGTGGAGGTGCCCCAGCCCGATGGCAGCCGCTTCACGGAGAAGATCCTGCACCCTGCGGATCCCGGCAGCGTTTATCACATGACCAAGACGCTGGACCAGCTGCTCTTCTACTACTACAACAAGAACGACGGCATCCGCGTCACCGATCTGCACCAGGGAATCGTGTGGGGCACCAATACGGCTCTCACGGAAAAAGATCCCCGCCTCACCAATCGCTTCGATTACGACGGCGATTACGGCACGGTGCTGAATCGCTTCCTGATGCAAGCCGCCATCGGCTATCCGCTCACGGTGCATGGCACCGGCGGCCAGACCCGCGCCTTCATCCACATCCGCGACTCGGTGCGCTGCGTGCAGCTGGCCCTGGAGCACCCGCCGGCGGCTGGGGAGAAGGTGAAGATCTTCAACCAGATGACTGAAAGCCATCAGGTGGGAGAACTCGCCCAGAAAGTGGCAGCCCTCACCGGCGCCGAACTCAACTATCTGCCCAATCCACGCAAGGAGGCGATCGAGAACGATCTGATCGTGGACAACCGCTGCTTCATTGAGCTGGGCCTCAAGCCCACCACGCTCGATGACGGCCTGCTGAGCGAAGTGGTGGATGTGGCCCGCCGCTGGGCGGACCGCTGCGACCGCAGCCGCATCCCCTGCGTGTCGGCCTGGACCAGCAAGCAGGCCGAGGCGATCCAGACGGCCTGAGGAAGCACCCGTTGAAAGTCGCCCTCTTCACCGAAACCTTCCTGCCCAAGGTGGACGGGATCGTCACCCGGCTCACCAAAACGGTGACCCACCTGGTGCAAGCGGGCGATGAGGTGCTGATCTTCTGCCCGGAAGGCGCTCCCGAGCAGTACATGGGGGCCCGGGTGGTGGGGGTGCCGGCCATGCCGCTGCCGCTCTATCCCGAGCTCAAGCTGGCCCTGCCGCGGCCGGCGGTGGCAGAAGCCCTGGAGCGCTTTCACCCCGATCTGGTGCACGTGGTGAACCCGGCGGTGCTGGGGCTGGGGGGAATCTGGCTGGCCAAGACGAAGGGCTATCCCCTGGTGGCCAGCTATCACACCCACCTGCCCAAATACCTGGAGCACTACGGCATGGGGATGCTGGAGCCCCTGCTCTGGGAGCTGCTCAAGGCCGCCCACAACCAGGCGCGCCTCAACCTGTGCACCTCCACGGCGATGGTTCAGGAGCTCAGCGAGAAGGGCATCCAGCACACGGCCCTGTGGCAGCGGGGCGTGGATACGGATCTGTTCCGACCGGAACTGCGCAGCCAGGCGATGCGCAACCGCCTGCTGGCGGGCCGGAGCGACAGCGGCAAGCTGCTGCTCTACATCGGCCGTCTCTCCGCCGAAAAGCAGATCGAGCGCATCAAGCCGGTGCTGCAGGCCATGCCCGATGCCCGTCTGGCCCTGGTGGGCGATGGCCCCTACCGCATCCGCCTGGAGGAGATCTTCGCGGGGCTGCCGGTGAACTTCGTGGGCTACCTGGCCGGTGAGGAACTGGCTGCCGCCTACGCCAGTGGCGATGCTTTCGTGTTCCCCTCCAGCACCGAAACCCTGGGGCTGGTGCTGCTGGAAGCGATGGCCGCCGGCTGCCCGGTGGTGGGCGCCAACCGCGGTGGCATCCCCGACATCGTGAGCGATGGCGACAACGGCTGTCTCTACGAACCGGAAGGACCCGGGGGTGGCGCGGACAGCCTCACCGCCGCGGTGCAGCGCCTGCTGGGGGATCCCGCCGAACGGGAGCAACTGCGCCGCAATGCCCGCAGCGAAGCCGCACGCTGGGGTTGGGCCGGGGCCACCGAACAGCTGCGTGGCTTCTATCGCCAGGTACTCAACGACGTGGCCGCGCCACCGCCAGTGCAACTGGTGGCCTGAGTCCTGCGGATCAGCGACCCTTGAACCAGGTGGTCATCAGCGCCTTCACCATCGGCGCTGCCACCGTGCCGCCATAGCCGCCGGAGTTCTCACCCAAGGCGATGATCACCAGGCTGGGCTTGTTGGCCGGCGCGTAGCCACCGAACCAGGCGTGATCAGGCCGAGGGGGATCCTCACCGGTGCCGGTTTTGCCAGCCACCGGCGGCAGGCTGGGATCGTTGAGGATCGTGGCGGTGCCGTTGGTCACCACCTGGCGCAGGCCATCACGCACCACCGCCAGAGTGGCGGGCTTGAGACCGATCCAGGTGCGCGGCGTGGGCCGCTCCACCAGGTGGGGCACCACCAGCCAGCCACCGTTGGCCACGGCCGCATAGAGGCGCGCCATCTGGACCGGCGTCACCAGCAGAGCTCCCTGACCGATCGAGGAGGTGATCGTATCCACCGGCGTCCAGGGCTCCCCCAGCACCTCCTTCTTCCAGGCCTGATCCCCCAGCAGGCCGGGGGTTTCCTCCCCCTTGAGCTCGATGCCGGTGAGGCGGCCGTAACCCAGCCGGCGCGCGGCGCTGAACAGGGGATCGGGGCCGATCTTGAGGCCCAGCTGGTAGTAGAAGGTGTTGCTGCTCACCGCCAGGGCCTTCTCGAAGCCGATCGCGCCATGGGCACCGTGATCGCGGTAACAGAGCCCGGCGTAGCAGAAGGAATTCATCGTCATCACCGTCGAGCTGGGGCTGTAGAGGCCGGATTCGAGGGCGGCGATCGAGGTGATGATCTTGAAGGTGCTGGCGGGCGGATACCCCTGGAAGGCCCGGTTCAGCAATGGTGCGTCCGGCGCGTTGAGCGCAGCCCACTGAGCAGTCGTCGGCCCGGGCGAAAACACGTTCGGATCGAAGGTGGGCCGGCTGGCCATGGCACGGATGGCGCCGGTCTGGGGATCCATGGCCACGATCGCCCCCTTGCGCACCCCATCGAGGGCGCGCTCGGCCGCCAGCTGCAGGGGCAGATCGAGGGTGAGGCGCAGATCTTTGCCGGCCCGGGCGGGCTTGTCGCCCAGGATCCGCTGCACCTGGCCAGCGGCGTTCACCTCCACCTGCTGGCCGCCCCATTCCCCACGCAAGTGGCTCTCGTAGGCCTTCTCCACGCCGCTGCGGCCCACCCGATCGCGGATGCGGTACCCCCTGGACTCCAGCTCCTTGTATTCCTCCTCGGTGATGCCGCTCGTGTAGCCGAGCACGTGGGCGGCCAGCCGCCCGTGGGGATAGCTGCGCAGCACATCCACATCCACCTCGGCCCCTTTGAGCGCAGTGCTCTGCTCGCGGAAGCGGAGCACCTGCTCGGGGGTGAGGGGCCCGGCCAGCTCGATGCGGAAGCCTTCGGCATTGGCGCCGCTGCGGCGCTTCTGATCCAGCTGGGCCGCCGGCATGCCGATCACCGTCGCCAACCGCCCGCGCAGAGCGGGCCAGGCCGCATCGTCAACCTCGCGGGGCTGGATGTAGAGGTTGTAGGTGAGGCGGCTGGTGGCCAGCACAGCCCCGTTGCGATCCAGCAGCCGGCCCCGGATCGGGTTGCGCGGCATCAACCGGATGCGGTTGTCATCAGACCGCGCCCGGTTCTCGGTGCCATGCACCAGCTGGAGCCAACTCAGCCGCGCCACCATCGCCCCGCTGAAGAGAAGCACCACCGCCAGCAACCAGGCGGGCTGGTGGCCCATGCCGCTGTGGCGGGCCGAAGCAGGTCCGTAGGCCATGATCAGCCGGCCTGGCCGGCGGGCAGCAGGGCTTGCTCAAGGGCCTCCAGCCGCTGGGCGATTCGCGCCAGGGCTTCGCTCAGCTCACGCTCATCCGAGGGATCAGGGGCCGAGACCACTGAACCCGAGGGCTCGGGCGGCACATCACGCACCTCCACCTTCATCACCGGGTTGCCCAAGCCGGGGCTGAGCCGATCGAGGCTCTCGCGCACCTGGCTGGCGGCGGGCTCGCCCTCCTGCCGCAGCTGACCCAGGGGGTCAGCACTGCTGCCATCGAAGGCGGCCATCACCCCGCGCGGGCCATCCTTGCGGGCCCGTTCCGCCACCGCCAGGCCCACCGGCAGCACGTCCTGCATCAGGGTGAGCCGCAGGGCATCGAGCGGATCGGTGGCCATGGCGGCTGACGGCGAGGTCAGCGTTCAGTTTGCCGTGCGCACTGCGGGGGCGACGATCACCTGACGGCAGGTCTGCTGGCTGCCCCACCACCAGCCGGCCCCCACGGCCAGCACCAGCAGCGCCGTGAACGGCAACACAGCCTGGTGCGTCGCATCGAGGGCCAGCCACTCGCTCCAGGCCCGCAGCGTGCGCTCGCGGTTGAAGCGGCGGCGGGCGCGATCTTCATCCTGCTGGCGGCGCTTGAACGACTTGGCCACCCAGCGCTCGAAGGCCCGCTTCTTGGTGACCGCCATCTTGCGCTCCACCTCCAGCAAATGGCCGGCGGTGAGCTCAGGGTTGAAGGTGCTGATCAGCTCCAGGCTCTTGAGGAACATCTCCACCGCGCCGTCGCGGATGGTGCGCTCCTCCTCCTCGAGCAACTCCCAGTCGAGTTCGGGATAGAAGCGGGCGCGGTTCGCAGCGATCCGATCTTCCGGCAGCTGGCCCGGCTCCCGCAGCCAGCGATCGGTGTTGGCGTCGAAGCGGCGCCAGTAGAGGAAGGGGTTGAGGTAGATCGTGCGCCCGCCCAGCACGATGCTGTCCTGCTGAAGCCGGCGCTGCAACTGGGGATCGAGCTCGCCGGTGGGACTGGCAGACGACGTCGCGGAGGCGGCGTTCACGGCGCTGGGGCGGGGAGCCGATGGTATCGGCGAGCGTCCGGGGCGGCCACCGCCGGTGCGCTCACTCCCACTCGATGGTGCCGGGGGGCTTGCTGGTGATGTCCAGCACCACCCGGTTCACGCCCTTCACCTCATTGACGATCCGGTTGGAGATCGTCTCCAGCAGGTCGTAGGGCAGACGCGACCAATCGGCGGTCATGCCATCTTCCGACGACACGCAGCGCAGCACCACCGGGAAGGCATAGGTGCGCTTGTCGCCCATCACCCCCACGCTGCGCACGGGCAGCAGCACGGCAAAGGCCTGCCAGATCTCGTGGTATAGCCCGGCATCGCGGATCTCCTCGCGCACGATCAGATCGGCATCGCGCAGGATGTCGAGCTTGTCGTCGGTGACTTCTCCCAGGATCCGGATCGCCAGACCCGGACCAGGGAAGGGATGGCGGCCCACGATCTCCTCGGGCAGGCCGAGCGAGCGACCCACCTTGCGCACCTCGTCTTTGAAGAGGCGGCGCAGGGGCTCCACCAGCTTGAACTGCAGATCCTTGGGCAGGCCGCCCACATTGTGGTGGCTCTTGATCTTCACGGCCACACGCTCACCGGTCTTGGGATCGACGTTGGTGCCGGCCGACTCGATCACATCGGGGTAGAGGGTGCCCTGGGCCAGATAGTCGAAGGGGCCGAGGCGCTTGCTCTCCTCCTCGAACACCCGGATGAACTCGGTGCCGATCAGCTTGCGCTTCTCCTCTGGATCGGTGATACCGGCGAGCTTGCTGATAAAGCGCTCACGAGCATTGATGTATTCCACATTGATGTGGAAGCGCTTGTCGAAGAACTCCACCAGGAACTCGGGCTCGCCTTTGCGCATGAAGCCCTGATCGATGAACATGCAGGTGAGCTGATCGCCGATCGCCTGATGCAGCAGGAAGGCGAGGGTGGAGGAATCCACGCCACCGGAAAGCGCCAGCAACACCCGCTTGTCGCCCACCTGGGCGCGCACATCGGCCACGGCCTCCTCGATGAAGGCAGCGGTGGTCCAGTCGGCTTCGCAACCACAGATGTGGTAAACGAAGTTGCGAATCATCGCCATGCCATAGGTGGAATGCACCACCTCGGGATGGAACTGCACCCCATACAGGTGCCGCTCGTGGTCGGCAACGGCCGCCTCGGGCGTGTTGTCGGTGTGGGCCAGCCGCACGAACCCATCCGGCAGCCGCTCCACCGAATCGCCGTGACTCATCCACATCGTGGAGCCGTGCTCCACATTGGTGAGCAGATCGATCGGGTCGTCCACATACAGCGGCGCCTTGCCGTACTCGGCGCGACCGGCGGCCACCACGGAGCCGCCCAGCTGCTGCACCATCAGCTGCATGCCGTAGCAAACCCCCAGCACCGGAATGCCGAGTTGCCAGATCGCCGGATCGCAGAGGGGCGCCCCGTCTTCGTACACCGAGCTGGGGCCACCGCTGAGGATGATTCCCTTGGGGGCCAGGGCCCGAAGCTGCTCGGCGCTGGTGGTGTGGCTCATCACCAGGGAGAACACCTCGGTTTCGCGCACACGCCGCGCGATCAACTCCGAGTACTGGGAGCCGAAATCCAGGATCACGATCGCCGGATGGCGTGATGACTGCGACGCGGCGTCGATGACGGTCATGGCACCCAGGGCATTCGGACCAGCCTATTCGCAGCCCCCGAAGCGCCTGAAGAGCTCATCGCCGCTGGGGCCGAGGGCGCACAGACGGCGGTTGCGATCGAACAGCGCCGCACCCACCTGGGTGCGGGTGTGGCCGTAGCGGGCCAGATAGGCGAGGCTGCGCGTCTCCACGGCAGCGGCAATCCGCCGGCGGAGCCGCTGGGCCATGGCCGGATCACGTTCCGCCAGGCCGGCGAGGCCCGCCTCCACCGTGGGCGCCTGATGCAGGGCCGCCAGCGGCTCAGCGGCCAGCCCCTCCAGGGCCGCCAGTGCTGTGAGCACCTCAGCCCGTCCATCGGCCAGGTGGTGGTGGGTGTGGAAGATGCCGCCCGCCAGCTTGATCAACTTGCCCTGGTAGCCGAACAGCAGCAGGCGCTGCACCCCGGCCTCAGCGGCTGCCACCAGCAGGGGACCCAGCCAGTTACCGGCCTTGAGCAGCAGCGCCGGCGACAGGCCGAGCCGGGGCGCCAGATCCAGACCGTTCTCGCCGATCACCAGCACCAGATCACCCGCGAAACCGGAGGCCGCTGCGCGCTCGCCCAGCGCGGCAAGGGCCAGGGCGAGCTGCTCGGGAGCGGCACTGCGCTGCACCTCAGCCTGGGTGCCGATCAATGCCAGGCCCTGCACCACCCCGAAGGCGGCATTGCTGGTGCGCTCCGCCAGCCGCACTCCCTCGGGAAGCACCACACTCAGCGCGAGCCGCCGATCCGGCGGCGGCAGGGGCCGCAGATTCGCCTCCAGCAGGTCGCGCGCATAGGCCGAGAGGCACGGCTCACCGGTGGCCTCGATCACCCCCACCCCATCGCCGGCCGTGAGCTCCAGCCAGGGGCCGGGACCCTCCAACCAGCGCAGCTGGGCCCACACGGCCAGATCGCGGGTGAGATCAAGCACGCCGGGGCCCGGATCGCAGCGGGCCATCGCCAGGGCACTGCCATCGGGCAGCAGCGCTGCCGCTTCCACCGGCAACGGCACAGGCTCGGCCCCTGGCTGGGCAGGGTCGAGCCGCATGAGCTGGGTGGCCTGGAAAGGCTCGCCCCGCAGACGCTGCAGGGCGGCCCGGGCCGCCACCGCCACCCACACCGGCAGGGTGTAGCCCCGGTTGGTGGTGGTGGGCACGGCGAGCTGGCTGAACACTGTTTTTTATCGTGGTTGATTGCGCGTTGCGCGCCGCCCGCCTCCGTTACCCCATGCAGGACAAGCTCACCCTGATGATTCCCGGCCCCACCCCGGTGCCGGAAACCGTCCTGCAGGCGATGGGGCGCCACCCGATCGGGCACCGCAGCGCCGACTTCCAGAAGATCGTCAAGCGCACCACCGAGCAGCTGCAGTGGCTGCATCAGACCAGCGGTGACGTGCTGGTGATCACCGGCAGCGGCACCGCTGCCATGGAGGCCGGGATCATCAACACGCTGAGCAAGGGCGACACGGTGCTCTGCGGCGACAACGGCAAGTTCGGCGAGCGCTGGGTGAAGGTGGCGCAGGCCTATGGCCTGGATGTGCAGGTGATCCAGGCCGAGTGGGGCCAGCCCCTGGATCCAGAAGCGTTCCGCGCCGCCCTGGAGGCCGATACGGCCAAGGCGATCAAGGCGGTGATCCTCACCCACTCGGAAACCTCCACCGGGGTGATCAACGACCTGGAGGCGATCGCCGGCCACGTGCGTGCCCATGGCACCGCCCTCACCATCGCCGACTGCGTGACCAGCCTCGGCGCCTGCAACGTGCCGATGGAGGCCTGGGGCCTCGACGTGATCGGCTCGGGGTCGCAGAAGGGCTACATGATGCCGCCGGGTCTGGCCTTCGTGGCCATGAGCGAGCGGGCCTGGGCGGCGTATGAGCGCTCGGATCTGCCGAAGTTCTATCTGGATCTCGGCAAATACCGCAAATCCGCCAAGGCCGACAGCAACCCGTTCACCCCGGCGATCAATCTCTACTTCGCGCTCGAGGCGGCCCTGGGGATGATGCAAGCCGAAGGCCTGGACGCGATCTTCGAGCGCCACAGCCGCCACCGCGCCGCCGCCCAGGCCGGCATGAAGGCGATCGGTCTGCCCCTGTATGCCGCCGAGGGCCACGGCAGCCCGGCGATCACCGCCGTGGCCCCCGACGGCATCGACGCCGAGGCCCTGCGCAAGGCCGTGAAGGAGAAGTTCGACATCCTGCTGGCCGGCGGCCAGGACCACCTCAAGGGCCACGTGTTCCGCATCGGCCACCTGGGCTTCGTGTGCGATCGCGACGTGCTCACCGCCGTGGCCGCCATCGAGGCCACCCTGCAGGACCTGGGCCTGCACAAGGGCACCCCAGGAGCCGGTGTGGCCGCCTGCGCCGCCGCCCTGGCCCGCTAACCTGAGCAAGATCAGAGAACTGGCCCTCCGGTTCTCTACACCCTGCGGGTGTAATTCAGTGGTAGAATGTCAGCTTCCCAAGCTGAACGTCGCCGGTTCGAGTCCGGTCACCCGCTTCTAGTCCAG
>VFQS010000452.1_pt1 | contig 46780 bp, 53 predicted proteins | sample 3512361 | NCBI WGS metagenome assembly VFQS01 (sample SAMN10412375, study PRJNA504923) | tailings metagenome | isolation source: Relicate 1 Philex TSF3 active mining | place: Philippines
CCACCAACTGACGGATCAGCATGGTGCCTGCCGTGGCGTAGCCACCGATAATGTGAATTAACCCAAAGCCATAAGCCCCGAAGCCGGGGATGTACATATAGTGCACAAAGTGCTGACGCGCACGTTTCTGAGGGTCGTCTTCTCTGTAATTACGCCGTATGGCTAAAACTTTACTGGTGCCTTTATCAATCGTAATGACGTAGGGCAGCGGCAGCTCTTCTTCATGCCCCGGCAAGTCATATTCAATATGTACTTCACATATCTGATAGCGCTCGTCTTTAGTTTGCTCAACGCCTTCTTTTTGCGCTTTAGCTTTTTCAATATCCGTTTGATTTGCAAACGGATCACCAAGATCAATATCTCGATAAAATCCGCTGTGCTGCAATCGCTTAATATCATTTTTAGTTTTACGCATCATATGCGTAAGACGATCTGTACGGCGTATATTAGTTACGCCATATGGAAGAATGACATCTTCCGCAGGAATATAAAATGAAACCTGTCGTTCTAACGACGGATCATAATAAACTTTCTTAAATGACGAGCCTGCTAATGCAACGCCCCATAATGCGCGTTCATGCTCTGATCGATATTCAGGCATTTTATCGGTTAACTGATAATTCATATCAGCCTTCACCCGTTTACCCGCTTCTTCAATCTCAGGGGTAAACTGCCCAATAATCTGTGTCTTTACAGGCCCACCTGCCGGGAACGTCTCCATAATAGACTCGCTTTGGAAGCGAATCGCTGCTTCAGTTAACAACGTTGAGAACACCCCGCAGGCACCATCCCAAGGCTCAGTAACTTCGTCATAACGTAGCCCAAGAACATCCAATCCTTTTACATAGGTATCAACCCAATCTTTGCGGGAGTTAATATCCGCTTCAACCAACTCCAACACGTCGCTGGCGATTTTCTGCAAATCGCTTTCTTCCATAAACTCGGCTAGATTAGAGTCAAACGCTTCTTCCTCGTTTTCATTCCCCGGCTCGATCTCAATCTCCACCCCGCCCATACCAATCGTTACGGATTCAGGATCTTCGATCTCAATCTCAATCGGAGCTTCGTCAAGCGCAAGTGCATCAATACCTTCAGGTGCGCTGTACAAACTTTTATCAATAGCCATGATCTGTCCTAACCTAAGTAATAGCCGCGTTTCTGTCCACGGAAGCCACGGAAATAACGAATGTCGTCAGGCTCATCGTTTGGCAATGAGATGAACCCGCCTTGTCTGAAGCGCAGCAGCGCCTGTGTCATCGTATCCACGTAGTCATCATGCTCCCCAACCGGGAAAGCTGCAACTTCTTCAATGACTTCTCTGGCCCATCGCGTATCAGGAGCCCAGACTTTACCACTGGCAAACATATCTGCGACAGCATTAACGCGCACGTGCTTATCGTTGCCCCGTGACGGGCTGAACTCCTGTATCGGCACCCGCGTACGAGACAATTCTTGAAGGAGGGGAGCCCCTGCTGCTTTCTTTTCAATCAGCACAATATCGGGCTCATACTCGTGGTACATCTCCAGCGCTCGTTCTTTGAGCTGCGGAAAATTCATCCGCGCTTTAAACGCATCAATCAATATAAGGTTAGGCGCACCGCCGTCCTCATCGTTGTACCAGATACCCCACGTCGTACAGGCTGTATAGTCCGAAGAGTTTTTAGTTTCATGCGCCGTATCCCACGACTGAATAATATATTCACACTTGGGCGGGCTTTCATGCTCCCACACTTTCCACATATTGCGCTGAATAACAGCCGCCGCATCGCTTGTGGGCTGCTGCATATACTGCGCCTGCCAGTAGCGCGGGTCCATGCCCGCTCTTTTAGCCTTTAACTGATTTAACGGCCACTGCTCAGGCCACAGACTCTTCTCGTTTTCTTCGCCCTCATGCAAGATCGCAGGAAGCTCGACGATCTCCCACGAATCTGACTCAGGATTCTTCGCTTGGTAGTCAATCAGCTTACCCGTCAGGTCAATCAAGCTCCATCGCGTCATAATGACGATGATGGCACCCCCCGGCATTAAGCGTTGTAGTGGGCCTGTTTGAAACCACGACCATGCCTGATCAAATGTCAGCCGTGAATTGGCCTTTATGTCCTGTTCAGAATGAGGATCGTCAATAACAAACAGATCAGCACCACGCCCAGCCAGAGCGCCGCCAACGCCAACAGCATAATATTGACCTCCAGCTCCGGTAGACCATTTTCCGGCAGCTTTTTGGTCTTCTGCGAGGGCTGTTTTTGGAAAAATCTCCTGATATTCATCAGAATCCACCAGATTTTTAACGCGCCTACCAAAATCTTCTGATAAAGACGCCGTATGCGTCCCCATAATAATCTTTTTATCGGGAAACTGACCTAAAAACCAAGCGGGAAATAGGTAAGAACTGAATTCTGACTTACCCATACGTGGTGCTATGTTAATAATGACGCGTTTTTTACGTCCTGCCACCACATCTTCAAAGATTTTTGCCAATTTTCTATGGTGTGCGCCTTCTTTGAAGTTGGGATACACGTGATGTGCAAACGCAAGCACCGACGACTTAGATTTTTTAAGTGATTTACGCCTATCAAACTCATCAAGAAGCGTTAGCACCTCCATCTTTTCTTCAGATGGCATCAACGGCAGCACTTTACGCAGTGCTTCTGCTTCGTGATCACTCAGATTCACTAGGCTTCTCCGTCGCAGTTACCTCAATAGCGCCCATATATTTACCAAGCTTAGCTTTAATCTTGGCTTCAATCTCTTCATCCGTCAGTTCAGCCTTCTTAACCTCCACGCGTTCCGTAAATAACGCCACTTCTGTAACGCGTCCCAGCATCTCTAAAGCTTTTAACCGATAGCGTGGGTCTGGGTGCTCTGTATCTTCCAATATTTTTGCAACCGCGTACCCTCTCATCTGCCGCGCCTGTTCAACAAACGCCCAGTCGTACGCTGTCAGCATCCCTACAAGCCGTCGCACAGCAACTGGCGTTGTGTTAGCCAGTAGTTGTTCCTTAACTTTTTCAGTGGGAGCCCCCGCAGCCATAGCAGTAAACGCAAGCTGTGCGTTTTTCTTGCTTGCCTTGTCTTCAACCTCCTCATCAGACGCTGCGCCAATCGACTCTAAAAAATCAGCCGTATTAATCTGCGCATTTAATATCTGTTGGGGCGTTGCTTTATCCACCGAAACAAACGGTGGCGGGTCATCGTAAATGATTAAATGTTCAAACATACTGAGGGAAAGGGGCACCTCGGTTTAAGTTAGCGTAGGGTAATGTTTTATTGACGTTTGTGCAATGGGTGCGTATATTAATGGTGTAGCTTGTCCATAGCTACTCTCCTTGTTGTTTGGGTTATGACGACCTTCCCTTATCCCGGCGCGATGCCGGGATTTTTTTGTGTACGTATGTCAAGTATTTGACATTATGTGGGGGATTTTTTATAAAAATTTTGTGAGTTTTTGTGGTGTTGGAGACAAATAGTGTCACACGTAGCCCCCCTACCTAGCCACCACACTGGGGGGATACGGGTACAGTGGGGTCGCAAGTGGGGCAGTTTGAATGCCCACTTGCCGGACTTTCGGGGAATTCCAAAAGCCGTCACCATATACTTAAAGTGTCGAGATTGCTCCATATCTCGATAGGCGAGCCAGTCATTCGACTGGCTTTTTTGTTTGTGTGGCTTTGCGAGACAGCGAGGCTTCTCGCAGGTTTCACACTGTGTAAATAATCGGGACAGAAATCTGTCCGAAAGGTAATCAACATGTCCACAACACAATTCGCAAGCGCACATGACGCCGGTATCGAGATTGGTAAGGCCGACAGGCTCACCCAAGCTAGAACCGCCAAACTTGCCTTGGCTTTCAAGAAGGCTAACGCTGAGAAGCGTGAGCTGATGAGAAGCGAGTTCATGCTCGCCTACATCATGGGCAGGATGGATGTGGATCAAGCCACAGCAGAAACTGTGCTCAATACTTCCCGCACAAAGCGTGAGAAGAAGGCACAACAGGCTTACGCCTGTGGGACAAACCAGTTTGCCCATCACATCATCCGTGACACGTTGCGGGAAGAAAAAGGCGAAGGCGACAGTGACAGCAGTAACAGCACCGATGCAGTGCAAGCCTGCATCAACTACATAAACAAACAAAAACTAACCAAGCGTCAGATGAGCAAGCTCATCGCCGCACTCACGGCCTGACACTCAACCAACGTGGGACAGAAATCTGTCCCACAACTTAAGGAGAATCAAATGCTCGTACTCAAACTCATCCATGCGCTCTTAGCGCTGTGCCTTGGATTCTTGTTGTTCACCGGACTTGCCGCCGCTGTTGCGGCGTGGGTTCAACTCATCATCCGCTAACCGAACAGATTTCTGCCCCACAACTTAAGGAGAAAGAGAAATGCAAAGCGTATTCGAGATATGGTTCAAGCTCGACCAGAGATCAGTGCATTCACAAATGATTGAAGTCAAGCGAGTCACGAGGGAGCAAGCTCTCGCCGCCGCTTGCGAGACTTGGGACAAGCTACAAGCAGGAGGGTTCTACCTGATGACAGGTAGACCAGAGGCAGTCTGACGAGCCCCGCATGGGCGAAACAGTTGGGACAGAAATCTGTCCCGCTGTCACTGTCATTAACTCAGGAGAATCACCATGAAGAACAAAATCTTAGAAGAAGCACAAACCCGTATCGAGCAGGGCGACGACCCCGAACTGCTCGTCCACTTCATCGACGACGATCCCGAAAGGGGTATGTCGAATGGCATCACGCTGAGAGAGTTCCAGCGTGGTGGTTACATTAGCCGGTACTACCGGCTGAAAGACCTAGCGAATCCAGCCTATTGGATTCGCAAACAGTAACTAAACGGGACAGATTTCTGTCCCACAACTTAAGGAGAAACATCATGAACAAACCCCATTGGTTCGCTACGTTTGAACGCCAACAACTAAACCGCGCTCAGATGGAGCGTCAGAAATTCGAGGAGGAACTCGCATCCTTCATCGAACCCAAGGATCAACTCACACGTGGCACACGCTCACCCAACAGCGACGAACTACTCAAGCTCGCCGCCCACTTCAACAAGGACAAACGCCATCTCTGGTTGTAGTTGTTGGTAAGATGTTGCAGAGAAGTTCTCCATAACATGTTATGGAGAAATAGGTCATTTTTAGTTGTGTCCAGTGCACCCCAGCTTTTCGTCCACGTGGACACTAGCGTGGACACGCGCAAACCCCCGTCCCACAAGGCGTCTATATATAAATGACTAATTGTCTACTATATATATATACGTATTTATTGGGACGTTATTATTCTTATAGGCTGATGAGCCTGCGTTTGTCCTCGCTTTCTGTTTTTTTGGCTTAAGCTAGGTAGTTCCTGGATTTTGGTGGACACTTGGACACTTTTCTCTGCTTTGCCTACACATATGGGCGCAGAAGTGTCCACTTTGTCCGATTAGGATCTGGCATGTTTCGCTCAAAAGCCCCGTGTTTATTGGGTAAACTACTGTCCACTTCCTTCTGGACAAAGTGGACACTTTTGATTTATTTTGTAAAGGATTAGACATGTCACACGCTCAAACAACCCACACGCAACGTTGCATCAAGTGCGAAAACACCTTCCCAACCACGCACTTTCGATACCGTGGAACCCGCGCTCAAGCCCTCGCAAAAGGACTCTCAGGCAAGCGTTTACCGTGGATTGAATCCAAGCTTTGCCGTCAATGCCGACCCCCACGCAAGCCCATACGCGAGCTGACACGCGCTGAACTAGCCAACCGTTACGCGGCAGGTGACATATCCCAACTCGCCTACGACAACGAACTCAAGCGCCGCAAGCTAGAAGAAACAAAGCGCAAGAGTGAGTACATGAAGATGCACCATGCCATGCGTAAGTACCTCTCGCTCAGACCAACCGACATCAAACTCTTTTTACTGGAGCAACACATGAAGAAGGAGCAAGCCAACCAACTCAAGCAAGAACAACGTGACGCTAAACACAGCGCCAAACTATCAACCCCACCACGCAAGCGAGGACGCCCACCCAAACAACTCATACCAACCACACCAATGGGACAGAAATCTGTCCAAGGAGAATAAGCATGACACCCGAAACTTGGGACACCCTGATTGGCTACGCCATAGCCTTCGCGCTAGGTGTAGCGCTGACCATATTGGTATTAACGCCATGAAGATACAAGACGTACCGAAGCAAGCGTTCAACGCTGAGCCTACGCCCATACCCATGAAGCGAGTACCTGATTGGGACGCACTGTACTCAGTGCTGATGGATGAAGCCTTCATAGTCCTTGAAGCTGACGAACTAAGAATCTCAAAGAACGGTTCGCAGGAAGCAGTCAACGTGAAGAACTTCAACAACTACGTGCGAATAACCAAACGCCGACAGCTTTTAACCAAGCGCATATCCGACACGCGTTGGGTGTGCGTACTAGGAGAATGACATGGAAACTAACGACGAAGAGACAGGGAAGTGGGTGATCCTCAACTTCTTCCCTCATTCACCAACCAACGTGTATGGCTTCTTTGATACCGAGAAGGAAGCCATTGAATACGCCATCAAACACAAGATGGATATGTACGGTAACGCGTTCGACGTACAGATGGTGCTGAACGCGCACTATCAATACGCAAGGAGAGAACCGTGGGAATAAGTAAGAAGAAGTTGTGGGACGTGCAGTTGCGCGAGTGGCCCAACAGTAAACGCTTAACAGTACACGATATGTACAGGTGGTGTGACGCTGCATCAAACACCGAGCAGAAGTTGAGTCGCTACATGCAGATCAGCTTGGCGTTGCAGTATCCGGCGTGTGTGTTCTATTACATCGAGGGCACACGTTACATGGGCTTCCGCTTCGGACTCAAGGGTCATCAGTACATGAGCTTATACACAGGAGAGTGACATGAAGATAGAACCAAGCACAGCAGAAGGTCTCGCCCTCGATTGGGCAGTCGGACAGTGCGACAGGCGCAAGCTGTACCTCGCCAAGTCTAAGCGACTGATGACGGCTAACTATGGCACGTTCAACCACCGACACGGTGCGCCGTGGTACGAGCCATCGAGCAACTGGCTGCAAGGCGGACGCATTATTCAGAGTAACCGCATCACGCTCGACATAACTGACACAGCATACGACGACAAGACAGACGAGTGCATAAAGCTCAACACCCCTGAATGGTGGTCGAGTATAGGCGAGGTAACAGCCCGTGGCGCAACCCCACTGATCGCAGCCATGCGTTGCTTCGTAGCCTCCCGACTAGAACAAGCAGGGCTGACAGCGTTTGAACTCCCGCCTGATGTGGCTGATGCGTACAGGGCTGAGCTTGCCCGACATGAGAAGTACATGAAGCAGAGAAAACGGTGGTTAAAGATCTCAACAGAACTTTTAGAAGGAGCGCAAACATGACAACGAGCATATGGAAACGAAGGGTAGACATATGGGACACAGCGCTCAAATCCCAAGCTACGCTCGTTGAACTACGTGATCAGGGTTACATCGACGCAGCCACATGCGCTGATGAGTGCGTCAAGCTGCACGATTGGGCAGTGAAGGAAACTGAAGATAAGGAGAACGATGATGACTAGCTAACACTTACGCCATTCATACACACTTACAAACAACTTATGGAGAATTATTATGGACACTAACAACATCAAGCTTATCGACGGCATCATCACCGCTATCACCAACCACATCTTCCAACGCCTCGGTGAGCTTGGACTCATCCGTGACATACACGTCAGGCTCGACAAGCTTGAGGCAGAGATGCACGAGCGCAAGCCTGAAGTGGAGCAGTCGCTTGAGACCCTGCTGCAATCATCCACATGGTTCGACAGGCTGGTTGAGACACACGCGGAGGCACACATAGCGGACTACGACCTTGCATCAATGGTGGATGTTTCCGTCAAGGAATGCGTCCAGCGCATGGACTTCGAGGACATCGTCGCTGAGGCTGTGAGCAACCATGACTTCAGCTCACAGATTGATGACGCTATCAGTGAGAACGATCTCATCACAGACAGCGCAGCGCGTGACATGTTTGATGAGTTGTTTGAGGAGAAGATCGACACTGCGCTCAGTCGCCTCACGATTATCGTGAAGTAACGCTAGCTAAATGGGACAGAAATCTGTCCCATACCCCCCACTTCTCTACAACATCTTAAGGAGAATCAAATGTCTAATACTTGACATGATGTCTAATCTGCTGTATAACGTACTGTGTAATACAAATCCATACAAAACAAGGAGTTAATCATGGATCAATCAATCTTTCTTTCGTTTGACGAGATCGTGACCATCATCAAGGCCCACTACAAGCAGGGGCTGCGCCGTACTATCCTCATCGAGGGTGAGAACGGTATCGGCAAGACTGCTGTGTACCACGCACTGCGTAATGACCCGATGTTCGCCAACCACATAGCCGTCGATCCTATCGACGCAACCCAGTTGTCTGACGGTAGCGTGTGGATGCCTGACATTGACCGTGAGGCAGGTGTGTCACGCGAGCTGCCCAACGAGCGCTTTGGTCTGAGCAAGACGAATCGCCTCGGCGTTAACGGCTCACGTCCTGTGCTGTGTTTCATTGATGAGTTCGCCAAGGCTGCGCCGTATGTGAAGAACATCCTCGCACCACTGATCTACAACTATCGGAACGGTGACTATCACTTCCCCGAAGGATCGCTCGTCATCACGGCGACTAACCTCGGCGTCGAGGGACTTGGTGACAACATCCCTGCACACATCCGCAACCGACTCATACGCGTCAAGATGCGTAAACCTACACTTAACGAGACACGTGCGTATGCTGAGCGCAAGGGTTGGGACTATCGCGTGATTGCTACGTTGGTCAAACATCCTCAAGTGTTTGATTCATTCCTCGACTACGAGGAGGGTGGCAAGTATGCAGGGAAGCCACTCGCTAAAGACAACCCACTCATCTACAACCCACGTGAGATGCAGGATGCCTACGCATCACCGCGCTCGTTTGAGGCAGCGTCTGACATTGTCAAGACACTTGATGATGTGGGCATGAACCTCGTACGTGCTCAACTGTGGGGTGCTATCGGCCCATTCGCAGAGAACATCTGCACAACCATACGCCTTGGCAACACGTTGCCAGACTACAGTCTCATCATGCGCGACCCTGCCAACGCACCACTTGTTCAAGACCCCGTGGCACAGATGATTCAGGTGCAGCAGTTTGTGTCATTCGTTAACACACGCGAGGAAGCAGAAGCCTCGACTATCTACGTGCAACGGATGCGCGAGGAGATATGTCAGTTGTACGTGCAGCAGATCAGCACATCGACCAAGGTCAACACGTTCGTCACCGTCGAGGCATTCAGAGAATTGCTTCGACTCAATAGGAAGTTCTTGGATTTGAACTAACCCGTAGTACCCACAACCACAAGGAGAAATACCATGACACGCTACAACATCGACACTTGCTCCATGCTCGTTGAGTTCAACGCATCAGTATGGACAGCACGTAAGCTGGACAAGAAAACCACCGACGAGGTGGTCACATCTAAGAACGCTGCCGCTAAGGATGCGGCTCGCGTCAACAAGCATCTGCTTGCAGGGCGTAACGAGCTGGACGTGATCAACACTTACGTTGGCAGCGTACGCACATACGTGTACGAGAACACCATGCCGTGGTCAGACAGCGGCATCAGGTTGCTGCCGACTGCGAGCTTCCTCACGTTCAGCCAACGCATGGCAGACAGTGAGCAGACGTTCTTCTCGTACGTGGAGGACTTCATCCGTGTGTACCCCTCGCTCATCACAGCACAAGCGATGGCGCTTGGCGATATGTTCAAGCGTGACGACTACCCTGATGTGAGCGAGATCGAGCGTAAGTTCAACTTCCGTCTTAACTTCATGCCTGTGCCACGTGCGGGTGACTTCCGTGTGGACGTGGGCAATGACGCTCAGAAAGAACTTCAGGAGAAGCTAGCCAAGCTCGCTGACGAGCGTGTCGAGGCTGCGATGGCTGACGTACGTGAGCGACTCAAGACGCACCTCATGCGTATGCAGGACAGGCTAGGGTATGACAACGTGGACGGTGATCGTAGGACACGTAAGTTCCACGACTCGCTCGTCACGGGTGCACTGGAGCTGTGTGACATGGTCAAGCACCTCAACATCATCAACGACACAACACTCGACCAAGCGCGTGTCGGGCTCGTGCAAGCCCTGCAAGGGGTGGATGCCAAGGAGTTACGTACTAACGAGGCTGTGCGTGATGACGTGCGTAAGAACGTGGACGCGCTGCTCAATAAGTTCAACTTTTAACTGACCGATACAAGGAGAGAGCTATGTATAACGACATGACACCACACGAGCGTGTGACTGCTGTAGGCATCGACCTCACACGTAACGCGCTGTTTGCGCAGCTTAGCGGCGTGGCGATGGTGGGCAGAATCGAGATCACTGACCGTCTGCCCACGGCTGCGACCAATGGTCGTGATGAGTATTACAACCCTGACTTCGTGCTCGCACAGAACCGCAAGCAGTTGCGCTATGTCCGCATCCACGAGAACTTACACAAGATGCTCAAGCACTGTGTCGAGTACAAAGATGTTTGCAAGCGTTACCCCAAGCTGTCCAACGTAGCGATGGATCACGTCATCAACCTCATCATCGAGGAGATCGATCCTAACTTCGCGTGGGTCGAGCGTCCCACCGTTAAGCCATGCGTTGATACTAAGTACAAGGGGTGGGGTTTTCTTCGTGTGCTGCGTGACCTCATTGATCAGGGTGACGAGGAGGGTGGTCAGGGTGGTGAGGGCGGTGAGGGTGGTGAGGGGGGCTTCGATGATCACTTGTTCGACGAGCTTGATGATGCAGAGATGGAGGAGACAGGCCGACGAGTCGATGAGGCAGGGCGGCAGGGCAAGATACTTGCAGAGAAGCTAGCGGGTAACGGCAAAGGAGGCGGACGGCTTGACCTCAACGCTACAAAACGTAATACCGAGTGGCGTCAACATCTGCGCGAGTTCTTCGACACAATCTGTAAGGGTGATGAACACTCACGGTTCGTGCCACCTAACAAGCGTTTCGCACCACTGGGCATCTTGCTGCCTTCACACTTCGCGTACAACAAAGGCGAGATCATTATCGCCGGTGATACGTCAGGCTCGATGGGGCCGATCTATCCCATCTTGTTCGGTGAGATCGCACAGATCGCACAGACTGTTATGCCCGATGCGCTGCGCGTCATCTGGTGGGACACGTCCGTGTGTGGCGAGCAGTTGTTCAAGCCCGACGAGTATCACTCGATTGCTACGCTCATGAAGCCAAGGGGTGGGGGCGGCACGACACCACAGTGTGTTGTGAAGTATATCGCTGAGAAGCAGTACAAGCCACGTGCAGTTATCTGGCTGACCGACGGCTATCTCGATGGGGACAATGCAGTCGTGCCTTGCGCTGCGTTGTGGGGCATCGTTGACAACGAGTCCTTCATTCCTCCGCAGGGCAAAGCAATCCACATCAAAGGACGGATTTAATCATGGATCAACTCGACCTCTTTCAACCAGTGTCACTTTCTTCTTACCGCAAACAGGAGCGTATCATGCCTACTACCAAACCAGTTCAGCAGCTCGCTGTAACAACTAAAACAATCGAGCAAGCCATCAAGCTGCTCAAAGCAACGGGTTGTCAGTACAAAGTCATCGACTCAGCGGGCAATGAGTACGGTGAGTTAGAGGTGGCGGAGAAAAAGAAGAAGCGCAGCAGTACATACCAATATGGGGAGCTGACCAAGCACTTCAAACCACATGTCGAAAACGTAGCAGTCGGTGATGTGGTGGTCATCCCCATGAATAAATACGATTATAAAACATTGATCAGATGTCTGTCTGCATGGTGTGCCACTAATTGGGGGAAGGGAAACGCCAAGACCTGTCGAGCAGGTGACACGATTCAAGTGCTGCGCTGCGGTTAAACGAACGGGACAGAAATCTGTCCCATACAACTTTACAAGGAGAAAACTATGGGCTATCGATCAGACGTTGCGTACGTCATTAAATTCAAATCATTTGACGACCGTGAAGCGTTTATATCGCTCATGCTGTCTAAGAACGACCCCAACATTTATCAAGCTGTTAATGAGACTAAGCACGACTACAAAGAAGAACCGCTCATCACCTTTGAAGTAGATGATGTGAAGTGGTATCCAGACTTCCCTGATGTCCAAGCGCATGAGCAGTTATACAAACAAGCGCATGAGTTATTTGAAGCTGACTATCGCTTCCTCGCTATTGGTGAGGACGGCGCTGAGACTTTCGATGAAGAAGATAACAACGGATGGGGGCTGTACGACTACATCTACGCAGTGCATCGTTTAGCAACTAACTTTGGAGATTAATCATGGCATTTTCAGCAAACGTATGGGCCTTACCCGCAATCACAACGTACGAACACGCCAAGAAGCGGTTCGATAAAACACCCAAGCCTCCACGTTCAAAGAAGTGGAGCAATCACGAGCGACCACTCAAGAATGTATCATCGTGGCAGTACAGGCTTGAGCGTGGTGGAGATGACGCCTACTTCGATGTGTGCCTGTATCACACCAAGATGATCCGCTATCTCAAGCCCGATCAGCACGGCTATCGCATTGTGTATATCCGTGGGTATGACACATTGACTTCTCGTCAGTTTATTGCACGGAACGTGTCGGGGTGCTACGGTGGACAGGTAGCGAGCTTTACGGGTGAGGACGGCAAGCAGTATGTCGTACCGTTTAACCACGTCGTGCATAAACACTACAGGCGCGATCATCCAGAGATCAAGCACGAGAACGAGTTGTTCTCAGCCATGCTCACGTTCACCTCGACAGGCAAACTTGTCGTCAGTGCATCCGATCACATCCCCGTGCACAAACGTGTGGTGTCTGATGAACGTAGACAGGAACGTGCTGCGTTCCGTAAGCAGATTGAAGTCATCAAGCTCTTGGCAACGTATCGCTTGGATTCATACCGTGAAAACGCGCAGTGGGATTCACGAAGGTCATTCAGTAAATCACTGGCAACCAAAGAGATAAATAACTTACAACGTGCCCTTCGCATCAGCGAGCTAGAGGAGCAGACCGATTTCATCCTCAACGAGTTGGGGCAGCTTGTTTTCGATAACTTGTACTCAACGTATCTCACAAACAATGACCTGATAAGTGGCAGTCGTTACTCGATGCGCGGTATGTCACTTCGTGACTCTCCAGAGGCACATGCGTCTAATATTACGGCTAAGCAGTTCCTCGCTGCGCTTGAACGAGCGCTATTAAAAGCAGTCAGACTCGATGCGCCTGACACGCTTGAGGCACTGCCTAAATTTGCTGAGCTACCACGTAAGTTCTTTTGGTAACAATAAAGGAAAGATATGAAAGATATAAGCGAGCACTTGCACAACGCACACAGGGAGTTGAAAGATGTGTACGAGTACGTTAACGACAGGCGTTATGAACAGGCACTGCATCATGCAGAAGAAGCGTTGTTTCATTCACGCTGTGCAGTGTTATGGTTAAAGGAGCGCATGGATGACCCCACAGCCCCTGACCGATAAGCAACTTAAGGTACTCAAGTACGTTAAGAAACGATTGACCCCCTCAACCGTAAGAGAGATTGCGTTGCAAGTGAAGCTAGACAAGAACACTGTCTACTCTTTGATGACCAGACTCACGCGGTTGGGATGTGTTGAAAGTTTCTTAAAGAAAGATCCCGACAGACCGTACATCACGGCAGAGCGGCACTACAAGTTTATAACGATGGAGCCGCAAAAACAGGAGAAGCTATTTCAGAAAAAAGAAGATCAGATGTATTGCAAGAAGTTTTCTAAGACGAGGGTGACCATACCCGAACCTTTTTTCAGTGATCCATTCAACATGACAGGAGCTAGAGATGCAAATCAAAACAACAAGCGAAAGCACAAACGTACTCGAAACATTCAAAAGACAGTGGCGACTGCTTAAACAACCGTACCCGTGGAAAGATCCAAAAGTTGTTGCAGAGCGCAAGCGTATTGCTGCACTGGACAGAGCGCGTATTGAATTCAGACTAAGTGGAGGTGCGGAATGAATGACTGGGATGTAGAAGCGATGCTTGAACACCTGAGGCTACGTGATGAGTTTGCTAAAGCTGCCATCGCAGGGATTCTTGCAGGTAAGTGGGGACAGATGCCGCAGTACAAACCAGAAGAAGCGTTTGCTGATTTTGCGTACCGCATAGCAGATGCCATGCTCAAGAGGAGAGAACAACGTGAGCCTTTTGAATGATCTGTTTGCCGAAGCCCACGACGAAGTGTTACAGGAGTTGTGGGACAGAAAGCTAATCAAGATGTGGCGATCACCACGTCATTTGTACACAAGCAAAGCAGTTCCTATGTTTGTGAAAGAAAACAATATCACGTACGAGAAGTTCAACACACTCAAACGTACACCACGCTATCAGAAACAACAACTCACAACTGTTGCGCGTTTTATAGCAGCGTACTTACCCAAGCTTAGCGATAAGTTGTGGGAAAACAAGATGACTGAGGACGAGCTTGTTGCGTGGTTGGGTAAAAGCAAACTCGATACGATGCTGACGATGGTTGACGAGGATAAGACAAGGGAAGAAACAAAAGAAAAACGCCACGTCAAGCTGAAGTATCAACAGACAATGACAGAGGGAAGAGCAGACGGGCGTTGGTATGAAGGACATCTACGCAGTTCGTGGACAACAGTAAAAGGAAAAAGTAAATGAGTTTGATGAACTTAAACAAACCCGCAGAAACAGAAACACAACCTGTATTTATTTTGCGTGGTATGCCGTACTACCCACACTACACTGAGAAACATATATGGGTTGGGCCTGGGCATTGGACAAAGCGTAAGGAGTACACCACGACTGAGTTAGCAGAAGCACACGCACGACTTACGACAATGCAGTTATGGAAACGATCATGGACTGAGGAGGTGAAGGGATGGAAGATACTTTGATCTGGGGGTTTGGAGTCTTGGTCGGCTACATAGTCGGTGTCATCAGAGGACGACGCAGCATTGTGCATGACGCACAAATATTGGTGGCGAACGCAATCATGGAGGTAAGAAATTATGAACGATCCCGTAAACCATCCTAAACATTATACCGAGCACCCTAGCGGTGTCGAGTGTATAGAAATTACCGAGCATATGAATTTCTGTGTAGGAAATGCTATTAAATATCTTTGGAGAGCTGGCCTGAAGGGTGAGCAAGTTGAGGACTTGCGTAAAGCACGTTGGTATATCGACCGTGAGATTGCACGGATACTAAACAACGCAGACGAACCTCCCTTCATGAAGAGGGGTAAGGAATGAAACGCGCTGCTGAGTTTTACTGGGCGGGGAACATGCAAGCGTTTGAGGTATCCATCTGCGGGGCAGCACCTAAAGCTATTCATGCAGGACGTGTACTTTCAGACGCGGTAGTTACCACAGGGCGTTTTCGTGAAGGTGTTGCCGTTAAACGCGAAGATGTAGTAAGCAACGAAATGCAAACTGTCTTTTTAGAATTTGATTTTTGGAGAACAACTATGGAAATTATGACTATTGCACATGAAGCCACCAACCGTGTGGAAGCGGAACTCAAGCGCGTCAGAGAGGCAGTGATGTCTTTCAGAGAAACCACTAAAAACGATCTTGCTTCGTTAAAAGCATCTTCAGATCGAGTGCAGACTGAAACAATGAAGATGACCAAACAATACAAAGAAGCTGTGGACATCTTGACCAGCCCAGCGTTTGTGCAAGCGATTGAAAATGCAGAACGCTTGGCAACAGCCCTCACCGCTATTCAAAACTTAAATCAAACCAAACTAAGCTTTGCCGTATTTGGAGAACAGCCCCATGAGCCCCGCGCATAGGTTCGCCATGCTTGCCGCATGGCTTGAGGGTTACGCCGAGGGGTTGCCCGATTACTGTACTGCTGAGAAGTTCAAGATAAAAGAAGCTGCTGAGCTGTTAATGGAAGTGTACGAACAACGTATGAAGGAGAAGGAAACATGGAAACAACATGCGGGGGATAGAGCATGAAACGCATTAAGACTTGGTATGAACGGTGTGAAGAACACCCCGATCATCAAGAAAGAATAATTACCGAACGCATGATTCAGGAAAGGATGCAGGAAGAAATTGACGAACTGCGCCAAGCACTGGAGACAGAACCCGAAGCCTTGCGGCTGGCTGATGCGCTGGACGCTGAGTTTGTGCAAGGACGAATAAGCAATAGCACGGGCAGGGAATCAGCCGTCGAACTGCGCCGATTGGCACTGAAGCAATGGGTTGGGCTGACGGATGAGGAGATCCAAGAAGTCGTAAGCAAAAAATGGTGGGACTGGGAAGACGCCTTTGACATCGAGGGTTTTAGTCGTGCCATTGAAGCCAAGCTAAAGGAGAAGAATCATGGATAGAGAAGACATCATCAAGCTGGCGCGGGAAGCTGGGTTCACGGAAGGCGATATTTCACTGTTTCCCGACCTGATTGCTCACTTCGCCGCCCTTGTAGCCGCGCATGAACGCGAGGCGTGTGCGAAGGTGTGTGATGTGCTTGCTGTACATCCTGAATATGCGTCAGACATTACAAAGGTGGCCGCGCAAGCAATCCGAGCAAGGGGAAACAAATGAACCGCGAAGACATCATGACTTTGGTTGAGCGTTACGCACTGGCAATGAGATTGGTAGATCGCCACGGCAATCAATATGGCGACCGCGATTTGTTGACGCTAACACATCAACAAATCCGAGGAGGGCTTAAAGCACTTGTTGTTTCTGAACGTGAGGCGTGTGCGAAGGTTCTGTTTGATTATGCTGAGCGCGACGATCTGTCCGATTCTGATGAATCTTTGTTAAAGCATTTGTTTGAGTTGATCCGAGCAAGGGGTGAGAAATGAGTGGCGATCACAACATGCACCAGAAAAAGAAGGGCAACAAGAAAGGACTGTTCGATGACGTACCCCTTGTTAACCCTGACAGAGACAAAGCTTGGGAAGCATTCATCAAACGCAAAGATGTTAAAGCGATGATGAAACACAAAGAAGAGTTCAAGTTCCCAGTTGATGGGTCATATGACCTGTGGTGTATCGTTTGGGAGAAGGCTTGGCGTGAAGGTTTTTATGAAGGTTGGGAAGCAGCAGGAGGAAAAATCCGTGAACCCTGATACAAAAGTAAAGATCAAATCAACAGGCGAGATTGGCTACGTTGTTAAGGTAGATGAGGATGGGTTCGTGTGCTTGCGCATCCCCGCTACCAACGGCTGGCCTTTCCCGCACTATGTGTTTCTGCCCCGCGCTCAGCTACAAGTTGTCAAACGTGACAAGCGTGAAGACTTACAAGATATTGAGGAGGCACCGTTTTGAGAACACCAGAGGGTAAGGTCAAAGACAAAGTCGTCAAGATCCTTAAACAGTACGGGGTGTATTACTTCTTCCCTGTTACAGGTGGTTTCGGTATGTCAGGCATACCAGACATCATCTGCTGTCACAATGGACGGTTTATTGCTATTGAGTGCAAAGCAGGGAAGAATAAGACCACAGCCTTACAAGACGCGCACCTTGCGCGTATTAGGGCAGCGGGTGGTGTAGCAGTTGTTATTAACGAGGAGAATGTAAATGGACTTGCTGAAACAATCGGATGCGAATGATATGGCGCAGGAACTCTTGGCTCGTGCAGTTAAGAGAGAACTTGTTGGCATCATGATCATGGTTGACCCTGAGTCTGGGAAGTTGCAGTTGATGGGGCTCAACGCTGACATGGAGGACATGGTCAGCCTGATCTTAGAGGCACTCGACAGCGTTAAAAAAATGTATAAAGACAACATGCGTCCTGACAGGACGTTGCAATGAGAACACTTGTCGTTGATTTTGAAACGCGTTGGGACAAAAAGAACTACACGCTCAGCAAGCTGACCACCGAGCAGTACATCAGGGACGAGCGGTTCAAAGCATTTGGGTTGTGCGTTAAAGAACTGGGTTCAGACGAAGATCCAGTATGGATTTCTCACAAAGATATTCCTGAGTTCGTAGCATCCGTCGATTGGGCGAGCACAGCAGTGCTGGCGCACAACGCGCAGTTTGATGTGGCGATCCTGTCGTGGCGGTATGGTGCACAACCGGCACTGATCTTTGACTCGCTGTCTATGGCACGGGCACTGCGCGGTGTGGAGGTGGGTAACAGTTTGGCTAAGCTGGCGCAGGAGTTTGGTCTGCCGCCTAAAGGTCAGGCAGTACACAGTACAGACGGGTTGGAGGAGCTGACCCCTGAGATTGAGAAAGAACTTGCTGAGTATTGTGCACACGACACGTTCCTGTGTGAGCAGGTGTTTAACCGTCTGGTCGAGGGATACCCTGCCAAGGAACTCAAGCTGATCGACATGACGTTGAAGATGTTCACGCAGCCTCGGCTGATGCTGGACGTGGCACTGTTGAAAGAAGCCATAACTGATGAGGAGCGCAGACGTGGAGAATTACTGGGACGACTCGGAGTTGATGACAGCGCACTGGCGAGTAGTGATCGATTTGCAGCTCTTCTACGTGGACTGGGAGTGGAGCCACCAACGAAGATCAGTAAGACCACAGGCCGATCAACTTATGCGTTTGCTAAAAACGACGCGCTGTTTCAATCTTTGCTCAACGGTGATAATGAAGAAGTTGCCCTGCTGTGCGAAGCAAGGCTCAGAGTTAAATCAACGCTCGAAAGAACCCGTGCTCAACGGTTCGTCGATATTGCATCGAGAGGCACACTGCCCGTTCCCCTTAACTACTACGGGGCTCATACGGGGAGATGGTCAGCCAGTAGAGGTTCAGGGCTCAATCTCCAAAATCTCAAACGTGGGTCTTTCCTACGTCGTTCCATTCTGGCTCCCGAAGGTCACAGCTTCGTCGTCTGCGACCTCTCACAAATCGAACCACGAGTCCTCGCATGGGTTGCCGGATACGAAGAACTCTTAAACATCTTTAGGAGTGGGCAGGACGCATACGCTGCGTTTGGTGCACAGATGTTTGGTATCCCCAACCTGTCCAAGGAGAGTCATCCTGAGCTAAGGCAGTCTGCCAAGTCAGCACTACTGGGCGCAGGGTACGGCATGGGGTGGTCGTCGTTTGCTGCACAGTTATTAACAGGATTCCTTGGCGCACCGCCCATGCGGTACGACAAAGCTTTTGCTAAACAAGTTGGTGTAACAGCAGTCACTGCACACGACTTCCTGAAAGACAAGGAAGCGATGGCGCGGCTGGAGAAGATCCCGCACACCTGTACCGATGCAGAGCTGTTCGTCCATGCACTAGCTGCCAAGGCAATCATTGATAAGTATCGACGTGCAGCGCACTTGGTAACAGACTTCTGGGCAATGTGTCAGTCAGCGATAGATCACTGTTTGCTCAAAGGTGAGGAGTACACATACAAAGGACTGCACTTCAGCAAGGGACAAATTCTCTTGCCAAACGGTATGAAGCTGCGTTATCCTGACATCAAATTCTCGAAAGAGAAGGGGGTGGTGTATGGCCCCGACGAGACTAAGCTGTACGGTGGGAAGCTGACCGAAAACATCGTTCAGGCGCTAGCTCGTATTGTGATGACTGATGGAATGCTGAGAACTCAAAAGAGGTACTCAGTGTGTTTAACCGTGCACGATGAAGAAGTAGTCATCGTGCCAGATGCCTATGTCCAAGAGGCAGAGCAGTGGGTCTTGGAGCAGATGACAGTCGTACCAAAGTACATGCCGGGGATACCTCTGGCAGCGGAAGTTAGTTCAGCAAAACGATACGGAGAAGCAAAATGAAGATACCCAAAACAATAGCTGTTGGCGATAAGAAGTACACGGTTATCAACACCACAACAAAAGAACCGTATGTACTAGGTTCTATTTCTTACACAAACTGCACCATCACAGTCAGTACAAAAACACCACAACGTGCTGTACCAAAAGCCGAGCAAGCAGTTGTGTTCTGGCATGAGGTTGTCCACGCAATCCTGCATGACATCAACAAACCCAAACTCAATAAAGACGAGAAGTTTGTAGAGGAGTTTGCCGAGAGGCTACATCAAGTAACCACATCCGCGAGGTTCTAATGAAAGCATGGTCTCACTCAGCACTCAAAGACTTTGAAGGGTGTGCAAGACGTTATCACGAAGTACGTGTGTTAAAGAATTACGAACAGAAACCCACGGAACAGATTCGCTACGGTAAGGAGTTACACAAAGCCGCAGAAGATTACGTAAAAGATAACACTCCCATACCTCCACAGTTCTTATATGTACAGCCCACGATTGATGCGCTGCTCGCTAAGCCGGGGACTAAGTACGCTGAGCATGAGATGGGGCTGACCATAGACCTGCGCCCATGTGGTTTCAAAGATGAGAACTGTTGGGTGCGTGGTATTGCTGATCTGTTGATCGTTGATGAAGAAAGTTTAACTGCATGGGTGGTGGACTACAAGACGGGTAAGGACAAGTACCCTGACAAGGAACAGCTCACCCTGATGTCCCTCATGGTATTCGCGCACTTCCCAATCATACGCATGGTGAAGTCTGCTCTGTTATTTGTAGTGAAAGACACAATGGTCAAGCACAAGGTCATGCTTGAAGAAGCAACGACTTATTGGCAGGACTATCGTGAACGGGTAGCGCGTCTTGAAGCAGCGTTTGCTAACAACGTGTGGAACCCAACCGCAACACCACTCTGTCCGTGGTGTCCCGTAAAGACTTGCGAATTTAATAAGAGGCATTGATATGACACAAGTAAACGGCAAACGTGATTACAAACACGCTTATAAATTACAGAAGAAATCGGGAGAAACCAAAGATCAGATTGAGCGCCAACGTGCAAGGAGAATGTATGACAAAGAAGGTATCGACCGTAACGGTAAGCACATCGACCACACTAACCCAATTCGACATGGGGGAACTTCCAGCAGAGGTAACACTCGCCTTAGATCCCCAACTAAAAACATGGCTGACAACGGCAAGTGATGATGAACTAATGGCTTTGTGGGCCGCACGTCATGGCGATGGGTGGCGTATTTCACATATACAAGCGATAACAATTAAATGGGGAGGCGAACAATCATTTGATGCGTCTTTTACTGAGGAGATGTTACGTAGAGATTTGGTTGAAAGACACCACCATATGGCTGAACAAGCAACCCTATACAAACTAAAATGCAAATCATAGAAAATAAAGCAGTGCTGCTCAGGACACGCAAGCCTGACAAATACACTGTCATACCAAGGAGTAAACACCTCGGAGAGGTAGCGCCCGGACTACATGAAGTGCTTGTGTTCTGGGGTTTGGACGAGATGCGTGTCTTGCGCAATCTGGGTGTTAAAGCTGTGCCGTCACCCATTAAAGCTAAATACAACTGGCCGGGGAAGCACAGACCGTTTGCACATCAGATTGAAACAGCATCGTTCTTAACACTGCATCGTCGTGCGTTTGTATTCAACGATCCCGGTACAGGCAAGACGCTGTCTGCGCTGTGGGCTGCTGACTACCTGATGAAGAAGGGTTACGTAAGACGTTGTCTTATCTTGTGCCCCCTGTCTATCATGCACGATGCGTGGATGAACGGCATAGCTAAGAGCGTGATACACCGCAGTGCTATCGTGGCACATCATCAACAAGCAGTGCGGCGTATTGAGATGGTGCAGGGTGACTATGAGTTTGTCGTCATTAACTATGACGGTCTTAACTTGATAGCAAACGAAGTTGTAGCAGACGGGCGCTTTGATCTCATCATCGTTGATGAAGCCAACGCTTATAAGAACGTCAGCACACGTCGGTGGAAAGCACTCAACAAGTTGATAAAGCCTACTACGTATTTATGGATGATGACAGGCACACCCGCTGCGCAGTCACCTGCCGATGCCTATGGGCTAGCTAAACTTGTTAACCCAATGGGTGTGCCACAGTTTCAAACGGCGTGGCGTGATAAGACAATGCTGAAGGTTACACAATTTAAGTGGGTTCCAAAGAAAGATGCTCACATGGTTGTGTTCGATGCGTTACAACCAGCAATACGTTACACAAAAGAAGAATGCACAGACCTGCCCCCTGTGCTTGTTGAGACACGTGATATACCACTAACTGCTCAACAAAAAAAGTATTACATGCTGCTGAAGGAACTCATGGTGGTGCAAGCGGCAAACACTACCATCTCAGCAGTCAACGCTGCGGCAGGTGTCAGTAAGCTGTTGCAGATTAGCGCAGGAGCAGCGTACACAGATGACAAGGAGGTAGTTGAGTTTGACTGCGCTCCTCGTCTATCGGTGCTGATGGAAGTGCTTGAAGAAACAAAGCGCAAGGTGTTGGTGTTTGCTCCTTTCAGGCACAGCATTGACACAATCCATAACTATCTTAACAAGCATGGCGTTGCTAATGAGTTGATACACGGCGATATATCTGTAAGAAAAAGAACAGATATATTCAAACGCTTTCAGACGGAAGAGAACCCAAGACTACTTGTCATACAGCCACAAGCTGCTGCGCACGGTGTGACGTTGACTGCTGCGGACACTGTTATCTTCTGGGGGCCAGTGATGTCTGTTGAGACTTATAAACAATGTATCGCTCGTTCAGATCGTATTGGGCAGGACTCAACCAAGGTGACAGTCATCCACCTACAAGGCAGTGACATCGAGAGAAAAATGTTCCAGATGTTAGAAGAACGTGTTGACGATCATGCGCTGCTCATAAAACTTTACGAATCATGCTTGCGCGATGACAGAATAAATGTATAATTCTTGACATAACAAAAGGAGAGTAAAACATGGACGCCATTCCATTGGACAAATTGACGAGGGTGTACATCAAGATGCGCACCCGAATCCAAGAGCTAACAAAAGAATACGAGTCGCAGATTGAGGAACTGAAGTTGCAGCAGGATGATGTTAAAGCTGCAATCAAGGACCAATTGAAAGCGCTCGGTAGTAAGTCGGTACGCACCGACTACGGTACTGTTACTTTAACTATAAAGAAACGGTACTCAACCCAAGACTGGGACGCCTTTAAGCACTTTGTCGTGGAGCACGATGCGCTTGATCTTTTTGAGAAGCGTATTGCTCAATCCAACATGAACAAATTTCTTGAAGAAAATCCCACGCTTGTTCCCCCCGGTCTGCAAGCAGATACGGAATACGATGTCTCTGTAAGGAAACCAACCAAATGAGTAACGTAGCTGTTTTTAATCCATCTAAAGTCCCCACGTTTGCCAAAGGCAGAACCTCCGCACTTTCACAAGCACTCGGTGGTAACGCTGGTGGTGGGCGTAAGGGCAAGAGCATCTCCATCCGTGGTGGTGTGTTTCGTTTAATCAGTGACGGTAAAGAAGTTGCCGCTATTGATGACCGTCATCTTGACGTTGTGATCGTTGCCGCTGCCCCCAAGATCGGGCGCACTTTCTTTGCTGAGAAATACGAGGAAGGCAAGAACGTAGGCCCAACATGTTGGTCAGCAGATGGTGATAAGCCTGACGCTAAAGCTGCTACCCCGCAACACAGCAACTGCGCTGACTGCCCTCAGAATATTCAGGGTAGCGGTGAAGGTAACAGCCGTGCGTGTGGCTTCAAGCAACCGATTGCTGTGGTGTTGGCAAACGATGTTGGTGGTGACGCGCTTGCACTTACCCTTCCTGCTACTAGTATCTTTGGTAAAGAAGTTAATGGCGATATGCCTTTGAAGGCATATGCTGCGTGGCTTGCTGCACAGGGCATCAACCCTGAAGAAGTTGTCACGCGTATGCGGTTTGATACGAAAGCTGCTGTGCCCAAGCTGTACTTCAAAACCATGCGCTGGCTGTCAGACGACGAGTTTGCAGACGTTGAGCCAAAGCTTGATTCTGAAGAAGTTCAGAAGATGGCAACGCTTTCGTTCTCACCGTCTGCTCCTCAAGTTGCAGCCCCTGCACCTATGATTGAAGGCACACGCCCTAAAGCTGCGGCAAGCAGAAAGAAAGCTGTTGAAGTTGATGACGCTGGCGATGAAGAACCCGCAGTGCGTAAAGAAGCTGCCCCTACTAACGCAGTACCCAAGAAGTCTGGGATTGCTGCTACTGTAGATGCTTGGGATACCGACGACTAATTAACAGGGGGCGCAAGCCCCCTTACACACTATGCCCTACTCTGAACGAACCAAAAACTCAGTTAAACACGCCCCACGTACGCTAGGCTCGCGCCTTGGACGATGGGCCATACACCGAGACTTCTCTGTACTACGTATTTCAAAATTTACTGGAGCGACAAGGCAGACGGTTTACAACTGGATGTCAGGCGTGGAGGTCACCCCTGCCTACCGCTCACGTGTACAGGAACTCATCAATATTCTTGAAAGGCAACCAACAGCCGATCACGCATGGAGACAGATATGCGAGGACTACAACCTACAAGCATGACAGACTCAGAGCTGTTGAACTATTGTGAAATTAATTGGGAGGAAGTTGAACCTGCGTACTTGAAAGAGTTAATACAACGTATGGCGCGTTATATGGAAACGCACATGCCTGACATCGCTGAGCCAAAAGACGGACGCCAGTTACCCCTGTTCTGACCTGTGGAGTTTTCATGCAACCGCAAGAGTTTCTGGCGGCAGTCCTCCCATCGACGGGCGTGTACTGTATAGCCGAGCTAACAAGTAAAAAGAAAGAGCATGTTTTTGCAACAAACTTAGGAGAGTTTCAGCATGTCGTAGATACGTGGGTTAAGAACAGGCAGGACGTTTACTTCGCACTTGCTACCTTCAAGCAAGAGGGAAGTCGTACCGCTAAAAATGCAGAGTTCATACGCGCTGCATTTCTGGATATGGACGGGTACGAAACCAAGCGTGATGCTGCCGAGGCGTTGGATGTGTTTCTTGAAAAGACCGACCTTGCGCAGTTGGGCCAGCCACTTGTCGTTGATTCAGGTGGTGGGCTTCATGTGTATTGGCCGTTCACTGAAGACATACCGATTGATGTATGGAAACCTGTTGCAGAGAACTTAAAGCGTTTGTGTGCACAGGAGAACATGCGCATCGACAACAGCGTGACGGCTGATGCAGCGCGTGTGCTGCGCATACCGGGTACTGTTAACTTCAAACCAAAGTACCCCAAGCCTCGTGCTGTGCGCATCATGGTGGAGGCGAATCCCAAAGCGTTTGACTTTGGTACGTTCTCTGGGCAACTCATTAAGAAGCTAAACGGACATGCCTATAGCCCCTTACTGGCGCAGAAGATTGAAATTGAAGGCGAACGACCTAAAGGCGCACGGTCAGAGTCAGCGATCAAGATGTTTGACAATCTGCAAAGCGAGTTTAAGCTTTTGTGGATTAAGACGATTGAAGGCACAGGTTGTAAACAGCTTCAGTATTACAAGGACCACGCCAGTGAAGACGGCATGGAACCGCTATGGCGAGGCTTACTATCTTGGACAACGCGTTGTACAGATGGAGGTGACTATGCGAGCCGCATTTCGGAGATGCACCCGTATGACGAAGATCGTATGCGGCAGAAGCTGCGTGAGATTAAAGGCCCATATCCGTGCGTCAAAATGGATAGCGAGAATCCGGGCGTTTGTACAACGTGTCCGCACTGGGGAAAGATAACTAATCCTCTTGTGTTGTGCCGTACTTTGGCAACTGATAACACTGAGAAACAAATTGAGATACATAACGAGGAAGAAGAACTTCCCGTACAGATTGTTCGCCCTGCACCCCCACGAGGTTACAGCTACGGTGCAAAGGGTGGCGTGTTTGCCGACAAGACGCTTGAGGACGACGAAGGAAAGAAGACTAAAAAATCCGTCATGATCCTGCCGTACACATTGTTTGCGGTGGACATTCTTAAACAGCCAACGGGTGAGCATGTTGTCCACATGGTTGCCGAACGCGACGACGAGTACCACGACATACTGCTCAATCAAAAGTCAGTCGTCAGTAAAGACGAAACCGTTAAGACTCTCGCAGCACAAAACATCATCGCCTCAACAGGCTCAGGCAATGACAAGAACTTGTTTGAGTACGTGCGCGGGTGTGTGGAAAAGGCTAGCGTATCCCAGCAACCGCTTGTCATACCGTCAAACTACGGATGGCAGAATCACGACCGTCTGCTGACAGGGCACAACGCGCCCTTTGTGCATGGTGGCATGGTGTACCAGAACGGTGTGGCGCGTAAGGTTCCCATGCCTGACCTCCAGAACATCACAGCTAGTATGCGCTCGATGGGCACTCTGGACGGATGGAAGAACATCATACAAGTGCTGATCGATAAAGGGCTCGACGACATACTGGCTATGCTCTGCGTGGGGCTGGGCTCGCCGTTCATGGCGTTCAGTAAGCTGGCGGGGATGACATTTCACTTGGGGTCTACGGAGTCCGGCACGGGTAAATCGTTAGCGTTACGTTTGGCAGCTAGCGTGTGGGGGCATCCTGATCACTTCCGTGTCAGCCGCTCTACGTCTGACGTAGCCATGATTCACCATGCAGGGATGCTTGGTTCAGTACCGCTGATCTCTGACGAGATTACGGTTAAGAACCGGCGTGACTTTGAATGGTTCCCTGCCATGCTGTTTGACTTCAGTGAGGGTAAGGGCAAGGAGCGCATGGAGTCAGGTGCGAACAAAGAGAGGATCAACACTACAGCGTGGTCACTGCTTGCACTGATGGCATCGAACACGCACGTGGTGGACTACATGACGGGTAACCGCAAGCACTCATCTGAAGGTGAGCTGCGCCGTGTACTTGAGCTGACACTTACAAACACGTTAACGTGGGACGATCATGAGCGTGATGCCATCGTATCGCTGTCACAGAACTATGGGGTAGTCGGTCCCCACTATGCGAAATGGCTGTCACAAAATGCGCTGGAGGCGCAGAAGCTGTACAAGAAGATTGAGAAACACATTCGCATGGATTTCCGCTCACCCGATGACGAACGTTTCTGGACAGCAGGTTGCACATCCTGCATTGCCGGGGCTGTTGCTATGGGGGGTAAACACATGGGCCTGATTGACTTACCCATTGAACGCATCATGCGTGTGTTCCGCAACCTAGTGTTTAAGAGCAGGGACACTGTGCAGAGCAGCAAGCGCACGGTCGAGGATGTACTCAACAGCTACACACGTGAGTTCTACGGTAAGTTTGTTGTCATCAAGGCTGTGGACGGTACGCTCGCTGCAACGCTCGGTGACGGTGGTGTGATCGATGAAACCATATCTCGGTCTGAGATTGCAGGGCGCGTTGAACACGGGCTGACGCCGGGGTACATCGACTATGTGATTGAAGAAAACTTACTGAAGTCTTACTGTGCGTCCATGAGTTTTGGATACGCAGACTTCAAGAAGCAGATCGAGAGGCTGTACCGTGTGACATACGGTAAGACAGATTTGATGAAGAAAACCCGTGGGCCACAGATGCGCGTCAATGCAATCCGAATCTCAATGCCAGAAATCGAAGACTGAGTTTCCCTTCCCGTGGGAGCACGTTCCACCGGGAGGGGGTTTCTTCGTTCCTACACTCAATCCACAACGCACTATAGAGAAAGCACACAGGGCGGCAATCGACGCCCGTGTGTTTCGATTCACTACCACCGTTTGTATTATCCAGCAGAAGCTTGGCGTCTATTTTCAGCGGTGGCGCGTATAAAGTTCTGCGCGTAGTTGATTCTTATCTGACGGATACGCTCAAGCTCTGCTCGCTTCTGTTGAGGCGTCATATCCTTGCGCTCACGCACCTGACGTTCGTAGGTAGCGTACTCACCCATCTGTTGCCGGAAAGATCCAGCCGAGGAAGCCAGTGAGATCAGCCCACGATTCTCTTGCAAGAACTCTTTGGCTGTTTCGTCATCACCCTTACGCATCAGCTCTTTGTATGTTTGCTGACGTTGTTGAATGTTGCTGACAATCTCATATGCGTAGTTGATGAGCCCTTGAGCATCACGAGGCTGGAACAAACCACCAACAACGGGCGTATCGCTAGGACGCATTTCAGTCGGAACTTTTCCGGGCTTCTCCAACACGGTATTAGCCATGCTGGTCAACGCAAGTCCCAGCCCACCAAAGTACCCGCGAATGAGATAGTCAATCTGTACGGGCGATACGCCGTACTCCTTACCCCCCACCGTAAAGCTGGCAAGACCGCTAAGCGTTTTGGCAATCTCAGAGGTGTTTGACCTCATGCGTTGCGTAGGTGTAAACGCTTGTTCACGCTCGCTTTCAATACCGCGCCCTGAGAAGAAGGAGTAGTTGGTCGCTACTTCAAGTGCTGGCTTAATAGCTTGCGGTATGACACCGGGGATGCTGTTGAACAAAATGCTGCGTATGGCAGGGAACACTTGTCCAGCTTCTGCTTTACCAGATGACATGTTAACAATCATCTCAGGCAGTGCTTTAAACAAGTAGCCAACTTCAAACGGAGTAGGTATGCGTACAGGTTCATCAAACCCCGGCACGTACACAAAGAAGTTGTTGTACTTCTCATCAGGGTTAGCGTTTTTGTACGCTTCGTCGTCTTCCATCATGGCTGCATACGCTAGCGTCAATCCTGCAAGCAACATGCCTCGTTGCCAGAACTTTTTGCGCACCTGCAAACGGTCATTGAAAGGCATACCCTTTGAGAAGCCTGAACGGTACAGCACGTCAAGACCTTGGATCTGCGCGTTCATGAACGGAACCATCATGGACATCAGGAACACGGAGGGAGACAACCCACGACGGTTAAAGTTCATCGACTCCAGCGTAGCGAGTGTGGCTTCCATATCGGACAGCCCCTGCTTGCGGAAGTCGTTGTATAGCACCACACGGGTAGAGGCGTCACCTTGAATAGCCAGCGCATCGAGCTTAGCCAGCTTAGTTGCCCATCCTTCTTTACCGCTTGCAATGTCTCGCAGGATGATACTCAAGTCTTCCGACGTACCAGTAAACACCTGCCCACCAAGCACACCACGTTCACGTAACGCAGTCTCGCCTTCACTCTTGCCCTGACGCATTTTGCTCAGTTCTTTAAGCGAGGACATTACAGGGATAAGGTTGCCGCCTGTTGTAAGCGCTGCCGATGTAGAGTCACGGAACAACTGCCTGAACGCATACAGCGGGTTACGTGTAACAAACAGACGCAACGCACGGGCAGGGATGTTAAACATCTGTACAAGCTGTGGCACAGTGACTGCCACGCCCTCAAGACCTTTAACCAATAGCTCTGCGGGCACACCAAACGCTTCTGTGTCAATCACAGCGTGCATGTCTTCGCCACGTTCTTTGAAGCGTATGACGTTTGTACCTGTCGGTCCGTCACCTTTACCAATTTTGGCTACTGGAGAAAGGGTTGTACCAAGGTCACGCAACGTGTAAGCAACATTCTTGGTTGCAATATTGCGCAACGCAAGATCAACAAACATGTTGGTGTTTTGGACTGAGCTTGTAAAGAAGTCCAAAATCTTTGTGTTACCACCAACAAGTTGATCTAAGTACGGTTGGTCTTTTAAGTTGCCTATTTTGATAGGACTAATTTCCCCACCAAGCATTAACTGAACAACGCCATTCTGCACACGGTAGTACGGTATGTAGTCGTTGGTGCTGAGCAGTTTGTTTTCTTGCTCTTTACTCAACGCCCCTGTCTGCACAGCAAAGTTAACAAGCCCTTTGTTGTACTCGTTGTAAAGCTTACGTGCTTGTTCAAAGGGCGCTTTAATCTCAGGATGGGCGTCGATGTATTTCTTAAACCCGATCAAGTCACTCATCTTGATCGACGGGTCAAAGTTCAGTGTCTCTAGCCCCACACGCTCAGCACGAATTGCAGCCATCCATGTGGTAAACATCTTATTGGCTGCATCCACATTCATATTTGGGATGCCCTTTAATGCAGTGGCAACATCTTTAAGAGAAGTTGTACCCCCGCTGCGCACCACAAACTCTTCACTTCCATCAGCGCGTTTCTTCTTATCCAGAATCAGCGCACCATTATTAACTGCTTCAGCCGTAAAGTTGTTGCGTTGATCGTGCATCCGCAAGAAGTATTGCATTTGCGTTGCAGCAAGCGAGTCTTTCATCTGCGAAGCTATGCGCATCACAGGTTCAAAACGATCAATAAACTTGGTACGGAACACCATGCCGGTGTTACCACCAAAGATCTTGTCAGTTACGCTTGCAGGAGCGCCAACGAGTTTGTTAGTGATGTCTACAAAGTTTGTGGGCATGTCGGCTGGGAAAGCACCCTCACCTCTCCTAAACACCACATTACCATCAGCCGAACGGTATGCGCCTGTAGCACCTGCCTTCATCACTTTGCGGGACTGTCTTAACAGATAGTAAACATCTGAGGCACTCAACGCACCGTATCTGTTCAGCCCAAGCACTTCACGGAATACTTTACGCAGTGCGCCAATCATCTCCTGCACAAACCGCTTGATAGCACCAACGTTAGATTCAGTAACCCGTGCCTCTTCAACGTGTGCAATCAGCTCTCTTACAGCAGCGCGTTGCTGACCAATAACAGGAGCGCCAACACTTTGCAGGTTGATGATAGTGCCAGCCACTTCATCGTGCACACCCATCTCTTTAGCCAGCCCAAGTATGCCCCCCGGCTGTGAATCAACACGGAAGACAAGATCATCGAGCCCACGCTCACCAAGCACCGTGTCAACGCCGTAGTGTCCAACTAACTCGTGTGCAATCGTGGTTTCAAGGTCAAGCATGTTGCCGTGGTTAGACCCAATGATGACAACCGTGCCATCCGGCATAACACCCCCACGCACTTTGGCAGTGTCTTGATCCATGCCTTGTTGCATGAGTGCGCGGATAAAACTCTTAGGCGCATCAAACAATGTTTCAGCGTAAACAAGCTTGACGCCTTTTGGCAAGCTAGCTTTAACTTGTTCAATTTTTTGACGTGCTTCTTTAAGGTCAACCATCGACCCTGCTTCATCATCAACACGGAAACTTGTTTCTCCCGCTGGGCCTGTTGATACAAGAAGCGTAGCGTCGTTTGTAAACTCAGTAACTTTTTCAGCAGTTGTGTCAAGACCAAACCGAGCGTTACGTGCGGCTGCTGTTTTTGCTCCTTGTAGAGCAAGACGTTCACGACGCTTCTCAGCAAGGGCAATATCAATGTCTGGCGTTTTACCCATTGCCAAACGTTGATCTGCTCCACCTCCTCTGAGTGGTTTAAGGCGTTGCTGCTTTGTTGCTACTTTTTCACCAGCAATAATTTCTTTGCCTGTATCGGTTAGGCGTGTTTGTTGCTCAGCTCGTGCTGCCGCATACATCTCAGCAGTTGTAAGGAGTACAGTATCTCCCTGCAACGCTGCAAGATCCGTACGAAGTTCTTTAATTTTGCCTTGAAGCTTTGACCGTTTTTGTGTGTCTGCATCAGGCGCGTCACGAAGTTCCTTGTTGGTTTTATCAATTAAAGACTGTATTTTTTCTTCAACGCTTTCGTCCGGCGCTTTGTATTTTTTAGCAAGCCGTTCAACCGCTGCTTGGTAGTTCTTCTCAATGTTGCGCTGCTCTTTCAACCAAACAGGTGTTTCGTTGAGCAGCAATCTGCGTTCGTTTGAAAAGTCTTCCAAATAAACTGTGCCGCCTCTGATCTCGTTCAAGCTTTCGCTCGACATATCGTTGGCATTTTTCTTATCGATTGCTTCTTCGATTTTTGTTTCTAGCGCACTAATTTTTTCCGTGAGCTTTTCAATCTGCTTGGGTTTTGTTGCTTGCTTAAGTTGTTTGTTAAGCGCGGCAACCTGAGCCCTAGATTCTTTGATGACTTTTAAGTTTGCTTTTACAAAATTGTTGTGCGCATTAATGTCGGTGATCTGTTGCTGAAGTGAAGCCACTTGCTGATCAATAACAGTAGTTCTGTCTATGGTTTGTTTTTTACCATCAACAAAAAGCGTAACAACATCCTTCTGCTTTTGCGCAATTTTGCGAGCTTTCTTTAGTGCGTTGATACGCGTTTTTAACTCGGCAATAGTAGATGTGACAGGCAGTAAAACTTTGATTTGCTCTTTAGGCGTCGTAACGCGACGTGTAGCAGGAACAACCTTGTACCTGTTAGTGATACCAAAAAACGCTTCGTTGATCGAGACAATGCCGTCCATCGCAGCAAGCTCTGCCTCTCTAATGCGTTTGTTCCTATCGTTAGCGTCCGCCATTTCTTTACGTACGCTTTCAAGCTGCGCAACAAGCGCACGTTGCTTATCCTGCTCAGTTTTTTGAGCACGTTCTTCGCCAATGTTTCTTTCGGCTCCGGGAAGTTGTTTAATTCTTTCAAGCCGCGCTTTCAAACTATCAAGCTTTTTACGCTCTTGCTGTACACGAGAATCAAGCGCAGCTTGTAAGCTAAGCTCTTGTTCAGTTAGTTCAGTCGGGCCTTGTTCAACAAGCTCATTGTATGCAATTTGCGTTTGATATAACGCAGACAGCGCATCGCTGTGATCTGCTTCAAGTTTTTTGAGTCGCGTGTTTAAATCAACAACGTCTTGATAAAAAGAATCCCCTTCTGTGCCTTGCAAAGAATTTTGCATTGCTTCAAGCCATGTTTTTATTTTGCTAATTTCATTTTCAAGTTTTTTAACGCGATCAACCAAAGGAGGGATGTCAGCTTTTAGCGTCTTTACATCTTCAAGAAATTTTACAATTCCATTTGCTACATCGTTAATCCCTGAAATTGAACGCCGCACTTCATTAAGCAGGTTTAGTGTTATATTTTCTTGATTGCGTATATCTTCAACAGCTTGGCTTATACGCTGCCGTAACTCAATAACTTGCTTTCCGCGAATAGTCTGTTGCGTTTTAGCAGCTTGCTTGTTAAGAAATTGCTTAATGCCGTTAATAACTTTAATGGAAGCTGCAAAAATTTCAGGTGTGCTACGTATAAATACCCTAGCGTCTTCACTATCGCTAAACAACTCAAGCTGCTGTTCCAACGTGGTTACTTCAGACTCACGTCTAAGCAATTCCTGAATCTTAGGCAGCAGTTCTGCTTGCCCTAAGTTATAGCGCATGGTTGGCACATCAGGCGCTTTTGCATTTATTAAGTCGTTTAGTTCGTCCCGCAACTTATCAATAGCCGCTTCACGTTCTTTTATCTGCTCCACTGTTATAAGGGCAGCGCGTTGTTCTGGCTTTAACGGTTTTTGTAATGCTTTTTGTGCATCTGCAATATCGCGGTCAAGTGCTGCACGAGCTTCAAGAATTTCTTGCTGCTTTGCTTCTTGCTGTTTAAGATTTTCTTTTTTCCAAGCACGTTCGTTTTTATTTACTTGTGCTTCTGTGCTAATTGGAAGTTCAGTAGTGCCTGCACGAGAAGCTAATACTTTTCCTTCTGTGCGTTTTGACCCAAGTACCAACTGCAACATACGTGGTGCTTGCCCACGCAGATTAGGATCATTGGTGTTAAACGGCATATCAATACCGTTGATGATGCGGTCGGTTTGTTCCAACACAGCATCAACTAACTCTTCAGACGGTTTTGAAATTGTTTCAAATTCTGCAAACGCCTGTGCAAGCTTGGGATCAAACCCTAAGTTTGTAACTGCTACACGATTGCGAATACGCTCAATTTGATCAAGGGCTGTTCTAAGTTTTGCCTCTGGTGTGCCACGAGCTTTTTCTGCACGAAGCTCAAAAAGTTTCTGAGACTCGCCACGTAACTCAAACTCCCCTTCTTTTGAAGTGCGTTTTGCTTGGGGGGTACTGTAGGTCGTAACAATATCTTCAAGCTGGTCTTCAATAAGGCTAGCCGCTTTACGTGGGTCAGCAAAAGGACGCTCTTCGGTTTTACGTGTATCGCTTGCCCTTGTTGGCGTAACCAGCACTTCTTCAATGCGGGCTCGTGCAGGCGCATCAACTTCTTTCAAAAACACATTAAGGCGACGCTGAAACTGTTCTTCTAAATTTTCAACTTGTTTATCAAGCGGTGCTTTTTGAGCTTCAAGCTCTTCAATCTTTTTCAGCTTTGCCGGATCTGGGGTTGCAGATGGGTCTGCGTACTTAGCATCTCTTAACTCTTTACGTAGCGCTTTAATCTCATCTGAAATATTTCTGGCTTGCGCAACAATTTTGTTTTGCGCTACAACAAATAGTTTTAAAGCATTTTGAGTGCGTGTTAACTTGGCAAGATCTTTAGGCGTAGTAAGGATTCGTTTTTCAAGAACTTGCGTAAGTCTGTCCAGCAGTTCTTCAGAACTACGCGCTTGCAAACGGTCTGATAGCTCTGTTAGCAGTGCCTCAGCTTCTTTACGAACCGTATCCGCTTCTTCTTTGTTTAGCGCACGGAAACCTTTTTCAGCTCTTTGCTCATTGATCTGCTGCACCAGTGCATCAAGGTAACGCGTTTTAATTTGCTCTGTTTTTGTTTTGCGATCTTTGGTTAACGGTAAGATGGACTGCGACTCTTGCAGACGTGCAAGCTCAAGGTCAGCTTGCCGAACACGCTTCTCATCCCCAGCTCTTTTTGCCGCAGCTTTAAATTTTTCAAGCCTGTTAACGCGGCGTTCAAACTGAACAGGGTCAGTTGGTTTCTTTAGTCGTGCAACTGCATCAAACGCATAGTCAACAAAGTCTTGGAACGCTGTATCTTTTGCAGACGCTGCATCAGGGGCAGCAGCAAAACGCTCTTCACGTAACTGCTCAAGCTGTTTATTTATGTTTGCAAGGCGCTCTTCATCGCGTGTTTCACGCGCAACCTGCCTTTGTTTATCAAGCGCTTCAATTTGTTTGTCAATATCGCTACGGGTTCTTACAGGCTTGGTTGGCGCTGTCGTTGTCTTTTTAGTTTCAATAGCGGAAACAGCTAACGAACCTGCAATGCCTTCACCTTTTTCAGGTGTTACTTCAGGCTTCTCAAGATACTGACGCAGAACTTGAAGCTGAGCTTCTTTTCGTAATGCAAGCAAACCTTTTTCGTTAAGCTGGCTTGACCCGTCAGGTTTAAGTAAAGACTCATCGCTTGAAAGTAAAGCTTTTTGTTCTTCTTCAAGCTTGGTAATACGCTCCTGAATAAGCCCTCGAATGGACAGTTCTCCAACTGTCGCGTCGATATTGCGCCCTCCAACTACTTTTCGGAAAGGGGTAGTTGGCAAGCCAAGAGCTTTTGCAATAGGTTGCGTAATACGCCCACGGTCAAGGTTAAATGCTAAGTTTGAATTAAGGGCTTCATCACTTTGTTGTTCAAACTCTGTGTTCGCTTGTTCTGCGGCTTCTCTGGCGTCCATACCAGAAGCTCTAAGCTCTGCTGCGCGAGTTTTAATAAAGTCTTGTTCAGAAAGCTGCGTGACAGGTAAATCCAACGCAGCCGCAACCATGCGTGGGTTCTCAAGCCTACGCTCAACAGCCGTTATGCCAGACTCAAACCCTGCAAGCTCAAACTGTTCCTGACGTTGCTGTCCCGCAGCAGCACCACGTGTTTCAATATCTTTAACAAAGTCTGCATCTGCGGCTTCAAGGGCTTCAACATAAGATGCCGGAAACCCTAACAAAGTTTCGTCTTGTTTCTTATCAAGCGCGTACTCTTCAGCCGATCCGTATATTGTTTTGAGTTGCGGGTTTTTCTTAAACTCTTTCTCAGCTTGTTTTATTTCATTATCAGTCAGCGCCTGCCGTGCCTGCAAACGGCGTGACTCTTGCATAGAAGCAAGTTCAGCCTTTTCCTGCCGTGCTGTTTCGTCTGCTCTAAGCTTAGCAAGTAACTCTTGCTGTTCTGTATCTTTAGCTTCTTGTTGCAGTTGTTTCTTCTGTTCTTGCTCAATACGCTGAGCATCCATCGCTTTAGCGTACTCGTTAAACGACGGATACTGCTTTTTAAGTTTTGCCCCTGTGACCGGATCGTTCCAATCTTGAAATGCTTTAATAAGTACAGCCTGTGGCATACGCGCCATGCGGTCGTAGCCTTCAGCTTGCGCTGCTTCAATATCAACATCTGACCGTGGTTGATATAGCCCCGGCACAACATTACCAAACTCATCAACAACAGGACGGCCTTTAGCAGCCTCCTGCTCCTCACGCTCACGCATGATGTCAGCAAAAGTACGCTGCGCTTCAGGCACGTTCTCTTTAATCTCGCTGGCTATTTCACGTAGCCGCGATTTGATTTCTGCCTGTCGTGCTTCCGCGTCAAACGTCTGTTCTTTTGTTAACGACTTAGCTTCAATGGCTTGCTGTATACGAATGAACTCATCACGTAGCTGTACACGCTCAGCGTTTAGTTCTCGTGCATATTCAGGCGTACGTTTACGTGCCTGCTCTTGCTCCAGTGCCTGCTGACGCTGTTTAACTTTTTCTTGCTCAAGCTGATCTCTTGCCCCACTGCGTTCCTGCACACGAGCAAGTGCACCAAAGGCTGGAGCTGACAACGCAGTTTGATAAGCCGTATCGCCGTATTCTTTAAGCGCTTCATCTGAAGCTAGCGGGAGCCCAGCTTGCAAACGCTCAAGCATTGACTGCGTAACTTCGGTCGGAACTTCAACGCCTATACCACGTGCTGCACCACCAGCAAGGGTACGCTTCAGGCTTTGCTCAACAAGTGCTTTGCCAGCTTGCGTTTCAAGTGCTTTTTCAACAGGTCTGCCGATGAGCTTACCAACAAGTTGTTTACCCAAAACAAACGAACCTGCCGCAGTCTCAATCCCTGCTTGTGCAGTTGCTGCCGCAGCCGCTGATGCGGCGTCAATCGTTTTGCCTTCGGAAGCTTGCCGTGAAAGGTTAGCCCCGAACTGCTGAAGAAAAGAAGGCGCGAAGGCACCCGCAGCCCCACCAACTGCGGCACCTACTCCTGCTCCAACGGGACCAAAGACTGCCCCCGCTGCCGCGCCCAAACGTGCGCCACCAAACGCACCACCCAGAGAAACCCCAATCTGAGGAACCTGCTCAGCAATAGCCCTCGGTGCTTGAACCCCAAACACCTCTTTAGCCCCACCAAGCAGCCCCTCTTGTTCATACCGTTTGCGTAACTGTTCAAGCCCAACTTCGTCTGCATAACGAGAAGCTATGCTACGTTCACGAAGCGCTGCATCCTTCGCAGCCTGTTCAGCATCAAACAGTCCGGCTATACCCGTGCGTAAACTTGACAGCGTTGACTCAACGCCTTTACCTAATGCACCTGTGATGCCCCCACTTCTGGGGTAGAGGTCAGGGAACTTTTCACGCAGAATAGTTTCTGCTTCTTCCCGTGGCGTTGAGTCAGAAAACTTTGCCCGTCTTCCATCTGGCATGGGTAGGAAATACGCCATTCGCTTTATCCTCTACCAGCAGTTAAATCAACTATGTCTTCGCCACTTCCCTCGCTTCGCGCTTTCCACTGCTCAAAGGTAGGACGTGGACCTTTCAAGTTTGTATCCCAAGTACGCATCTCATTATCGTACGATCTGCGAAGCTGTGCTGGAGTTATCTCTCCTGTTTTTGTAGTAGGTTTGCTTAAAGACATTGCAGACAGCGCATCTTTTGCAGCTTGAATACGCTTAGGATCGCCAGAGTTAAACGCAGCCAAAACTTGATTGTAGAAGCTAACTTCTCTGGGCTGCAAGCTTGCCTTAAGGCGTTCAAGCCGCTCTTTAGTCTCGTAGTCAAGCTGTGCAGTAACTGCCTTCTCAGCAATAGCGCGTTCAATTGCTTGCTGTGCATCTTCTCTTTGAAGCAACGCTGCAATGCCTTCTTTCTTAACGCCCAACGCTTGCATTCTACGCGTAGCTGCTTCGTTCATAAGCCTTTGCGCTCTGTCTTCTGCCGCTTGAGCTTCTGCCCGCTGCCCACGTTTTTCAAGCATGTCGGCTTTAGCAGACTCTTCTTGGGCTCGCGCCATGTACAACGCAGCTTCCTTATCAGCATCTCTATACCGCCCACGCTCCGCAGTAACGCCTTTAGCAGCGCCTGCTAACACGTCAGCAAGAGATACGTTGCCAGATGGTAGGGCTGAGGCAATACCAGCAAACATTCCGGGCTTTTTACCCCGTAGAGCGTCGGCAACAGCCTTCTGTCTTGACTCACGTCCTGTGGTGTATTCAGCGTACTCAGCCTGCATCGCATCAGTTACTTTTTTACGCGCTGCTTCTTTTTGTGCATCTGACAAGTTTGATTTATCGATAGCTTCGTATTGCTCTTCTAAGTTACGCTGTATATCACTTACAAGTCTTTCCTGTTTATCGGACTCACCACGCACAGAAGCTAAGCCCCTACGCATACGCCCCTCAATATCAAGCCCCGCTACACCAGAAGAAGTATTTGTTTTGCCAGAGTCTCTTCGACCAGTGTCTTCTTTCTTTTCCTCTTTTGGTGGTGGTGTGTCTTTTAAGTATGCTTCTCGACGTAACGCAGCTTGTTTTTGAAGTCCTTCCCCAAGCCTCTTGCCAAACACCATCAGCATTTCTTTTTGTTCGTCGCTTACTTCTCTGCTTGGCGCTAACGGATCAAATCGAGGAAGCTTTGAAGGATCAATTCTACGCACTACGCTTTCGTCATCTTCACCACTGTAGCCTTTGACTCTGCCCCCACCATTAAACACAATACCGCCATCCATAGCGTTAAACGTATCCAGCGGCAGCGAACCTATACCAGTAGTATCCCGTGCCTGCATGTCCTGCGCTTTTTTAGCCATGAGTGCGCCAAGCAAGCCAAGCTGTTGTTCTTTTTGCTGTATCTGCTGAGCTTTCTGTTGAAGCTCCATGTCTTTCTGTTGAAAGATGGTTGGGCTGTTTGCAGGATTGTTTTGCATAGCTTGTTGGCGTTGTGCAGCTTGTCGTTGCATACCACGTGCGTTTAATTCCTGTGCTGCTTGTCCTGTTGGTCCCGGCTGCACCTGCCCTGTGGGTTGTGGAGGGCGTCCTGCTGCATACTGCTGTAACCTTGAGTCGGGGAATTTTGCAACATTTTGCAAAGCGTTAGCAACGCCGCTAGGGGAAAGAGGTGTATAAGCCATAACTATTAGCCCCCGGTTTCGTCAGGGAAAAGAACACCAGCACTTGCAAGTAGTGCTTTCAGTGCGTTTGCAGACGGGCTAATACCCGTTGTTGATGCGCTGATGGGCAACCCTTGAAGTAGTTGAGATGCGTACCCAAGCTCACGGAATGGATCAAGGTAAGTATCACGCGCTTGCGTGTATTCAAACGTGCGGGCTGATTCAGCCGCACGATTAGCTTCTTGAAGTTGTTGCAGTGCAAGGCTAGCTGCAAACTGATCGCCTCTAGCTGTAGCTTCTTCAGCACGTTGCTGTAAATCTCGCGCAAGTTGTTGGTACTGAGCTTCATTCGCAGCACCTGTTAATCCTTGCCTACCAGCTTCCTGTCTTGCTCTTTCAGTCTCAACACCTGCGGTTAACTTGCGCCCCTCTTCGGCTTCAAACGCACGAAGTGCAGCGTCATAAGCTTCTTTCTGGCCTTTACCGTAAATGTCACCGATCTGCGTTGCAAGGTTTCTACCTAACTCATTTTCAGCAAGAATACTTCTAGACCCACCAAAAGCACCGGCTTGTGAAAATTTTGCCGCTTGCGCTTGAGAAGCTAATTGGGCTTGGCGTTTAGCCTCACGAACTTGTGGGTCAGTAACTGCGGTTGTGAATGGATTAGTAAAACGACTGATTGCATCTGGATCAAATGAACCTGTAGTAATACCTGTTGCACCGGGGCCAGTGTAAGTATTAGTTGGGGCGTTATAAGTAGAAGGTACAACTTGAGTCCCTTGCATCCCACCGGCAACAGTATCTGAACCTACACCCCCGCTAGTAGTAACCGCAGCGTTGCCTACCGCACCTCCATTGTCATAGTGATCCACTAAAGACATTATCCCGCCACTTTTTGCAGGTTTAGGGGCGAACGAATATTGGTAAGGCTGAAACATAGCGGACTTATCTTCACCCATGCCCATCATGGCTTCACGTCGGGATTGAAGATTTGCAAGGGTGTTTGCAGTGTCTGCGCCATAGGTGCCGCCTTTTTCGGCAGTACCAAATTTAATAGGCTGATAGTCAGGACTATCACGCAACCCAAGCAATGCAGATGCGCGGGAAAGGTAGTCTGTAACGTACGGCCCATACGCCTCACGCAGTCCTGTTGAACCTTTGAAGTCTACCCCTGACCCACCTGTTACAGTACCTTGGTAGTCTGTTCCCGGTTGCTGTTGATTTGACCCTGGCAGTTGTACTCCGGCAAGTCTAAATAACTCAGACATATGTCCCGAAGTTTGCGGGCCTACGGCTGTATCTATATAACTAACTATTTCTTCAGGTGTATACCCATAGCCAATCATTTGTTTTACAAAATCGGCTTTTTCAGCCCCAGTAGCTAGTTGCGACGCACGCCGCGCTCCAGCCATACCAAGTAGCGCCCGCATTTGCTCAGGGTCTTGCTCACCTGCTATATCTAAAATATTTTGTTGGATCTCGTCGTTAGTAAGCCCTGCGCCTTGGTATAGTTGGTTATACGCAATAGCTTTTTCTTTAGCAGAAGCCCCGCCCAATTTACTAATAATTTTTTCAGCAGCTTTATCTTGGAGATAATTCCATTCATCCCCCTCTTGTGTACCTGCTTTTGCCGTAGCGTATGAACTACCTAAAGCTTTATCAACGGCAGCAGTAATTTCAGCGTCGGTGTATCCAGCTTTAAGTTGATCGACATACCAATTTATTTTGTCTTCTTCAGAGCCAGCGGCTGCTGCTTTTAATCCTGCAATGTCAATAGCCATGATTACCTCGGCATAAATTTGTCAGGGTTAATTTGTTTACCCTGTTTGGGGTTGCCTGTTCGTGCAGCACGAATATCATCCATCATTTTGTAAAGGCGTTTCGCGCCAGCGTTAGAGTTACCATTACCGAGATGACTAACAACATCAGCAGGAATAACAAACTCGCCATCACTAAGCGCAGCAGGTCGTTTATTGTCGATATGCGCCGGGACTTTATCGGCCATTCCGTCGGAGTGTCCGTCGAGGTATCGTGGCGGTAATGCACGTCCCCCTTGCGCCATATCCAGTGACCCAATTCCCCCACCCATTGCTTTACCAGATTTCTTGAACGATACACCACCACCGGGACTACGTACAGCCTGTTTGGAATACCCACCCGGAGCAGACCACCCCCGCGCTTCTTCTCTGGATTTTTGAGCATCTTCATACGCCATCTTAGCCATTGCAAGCATAGCTGCATATTTGGCTGCGTCTGTAGCAGTAATATCTGTGCCTAGTATTCCTTTTTTATCGGTAGTTGTACTAGTAGTTTTAGCGTTGGGGTCTATAAGTTCTAAACCCGCATCTGTTGCGGCTTTATCCCATTCTTTTACGCCGGACTTAATATTTTCTCCAAGGAATTCCCCACTCCCTCTTTCGTACGCATCAACGGGGTTATCTGAGCCAACGGGCGCAAAACCATAATCACCGCCCATTAAATCTCTAAGCAGCGCAGCATCTTCTGGATTAGCTTCGGCAAAAGCAGCAAACAAGTTTGGGTCGGCTGCTAATTTACTAAGATCGCCCCAATCAAAATTTAGACCTAATTCAGCGTTGCTGCCTAAAGAACCTATATCAAGGTTAAAGTCTTCAGGTAAAGAATAATCATACCCAGAATACGGACCTTCACCATAGTCATCAGAAAAATCATCAAACATCTCAACCTCCTACGGTTTGCGCCGTTGTGCTGCAATTATCGGGGCAGCAAAATTTAAAAACTTCATTACAGCAGCTTGCTGTTTAGGCGCAAACCCCGCAGCTTGCCCAGCTTGGTTCAACCCATAGTTAATTGCAGCACCTTTTACTGCTTGTCCAACATCAAAAGGCCGACCTGTAGCGGCAGAAGTTAGCGCAGAAGTTGCTAACGATTTAGCAGGTGTATATAGCGAACCCAGCCCTTTATCTAACCCAGACATCGCGCCAAGTTCGCCTACCCCTGCGCCTATACCGCCAGAGATTGCGCCAGACTTAAAGCCTTTAGAGAAATCGCCGCCCGTTGCCTTTGATAAGCCGCCCTGTAAAACCCCAGACACTAGCGCATTAGCACCAATATTTGCAGCTACCTGTGGTACGCCAAGAGAAGCTAGGCCACTTGCTACTCCCCCCGCTACCCCTCCCGTGACGTTACCTAAAAGCGCACCTGCCCCACCAAAAGGCAGTGAAGCAATTGCAGCAATTTTTAGGGCGTTAGCTACATTCTTAGCATCAGGGTGCTCGCCTTTGTAATACTTTGGATCTCCGATAGGTATAAGTTTATCGCCTTGAGGGATGTAAGCTTGCGCCATGCGCTCGCGGTCTCTACCACCTGTAGCGCCCCCCATGAACAACACAACATTGCCAGAGTTAATTTCTTCAGGAGTGAGGGCGTTTAAATCAGTTTCTACAGGGTTGCCTTTTTCATCTTTTTTATAGGCTTTGAGGAACACCGACTTATGCCCTAACTGATCTTTAAACTTTTCACTAAGAATATCCCCCGCAGTCTTGTTAACTGTGTCAGTTTTTTGTTCGTACCCACCTTCTTCGCCCTGCCCTACGTATTCCAATCTAGAGCGCTCATACGTACCAAAATCCGTCAACCCAGCAAACGGATTAACCAACGCTTCCCCCGCAGTCCAGCCCGTGTCAGACTTTGCACCTTTAGGTGTTGTACCGTATTGCGTAGCTCGGCCTGATAAATACTCATCAAGCGCCTTCTGCTGCTGAAAACTTTGCAGCTTAGCAAAGGCAGCTTGTTGCTCAGGGGTCAAGGTTTTAGCGGAAGTGCTCATGATCAGGGGGGTGTTGGGCGTGGATCAGGCAACGGTGCTATGAAGTTTACCGCTAAAACGCCCGATGGTATACCGGGGTGAGGGGCTGTAGCAGCTTCTGCATCAAGCCGTATATCTGTACTGTCTGAAGCTATTTGTAACTCAATGTACTCGCCAATATCAAGATCAATATTAAAGTTCCAGCTAATCTCAGCGTAGTGGTTGTTGTCATGGAACGTCCACGCGTGGGTGGAATACCCTATATCAGTGCCGTTCCGTGCAATCCAAAGGTAAAGATTTTTATCTGCGGAACTAGACGTTTTAACCTGCCCTGAATACTGAAAGTTGTATATGCCGCCAATACTGACTTCTACTTTGGATGTGCTCCCAGCTTGCAGACGCACCGCGTTATTAAGGTATGTGGTGTTAAACACCACGGGGTAAGCTGTGTTAGCCGCAGCAAAAGTTTGATCCGCTGTGTTAAAGAGAAGTCCGTTAGGGCAGTCAATAAACTGCCCACCATCAGGACCAAAAAGAGAAAGTAAGTTGTTATTGAGCCTGTTGAAGTACAGACGTAAGACGTTATTAAACTGCTCCTGATAACGCGAATCGTATTGCGGTGGAGCTAATGGTAGATTAGGTGCAGCAGGATGTTGGATAAAGCTCATCGCCGCCCATCCGGTCTAATGTCAATACGGGGCGCACCTAGCTGCCAAGTCGTACCAACTCCGTCAGACCTAATTTTTACAATCATCTGCCGCCCACGAATGCGGGTGTAAATAATATTGGTGAACTGCTCAATCGTTGCAGTAGATGTTTGAGACACGTTTTTACTTGCCTCAGTATTAAACCCAGACCCTGAACCGTTCATGCCATACATGGTCATAGTAACTTGAGGGGTGTTTGCAGTTGACCCTTGGAACGTCAGATCCGGCACCATACGCCATACAAACCCAAAGTTCTGCCCATCGTCAATATCAAATTCGGCGGACTCAATATAGGCTTCAATAGGTAGCGTAGTGCCTGTTTCGTTATCGTCAATACCTTGTTCATGGTTGACAAGGTTATAGCTGTAAGTAGCTGCAATTGGGTAATCGCGCAAACCAGAATCAATCCAAGCTGTGCGCCCCATCGTGCCGTAGTACCAAACATCTTCGGCATAGTTATAAACAACGTACGAATCTACGGTCGTAGAACCAGACGAGGGGTAGAACCACCAAACTTCGTTGAACCCTTCACTAGTGCCTGAGAATATTTGCTGATACTGCGAGCTATTAATGTTAGAAAAAACATGCCGACGCAAATCACAACGGAGTGTTTGTACGCGACCGTCATACACATAAAACTTATCAACGCCCATCCAAAACACACGCCCCGAAGCAATGACTGCGGCATTTTGGCTAACAATTGAAATGTTGTCCCCAAGCAATTGCGAAGACCAAACAATAGGGGCACCAACGTATTGAAGCGAATAAATAGAAGAATCCGTAAACACCACAATTTCTTGGCGCGTCTGAATCGCAGTGACAATTTCCGAGCCGTGCGATAAACGTACTGACCCTGCTTGATTAAGCGTGGAAGGCACCCAATCCACTACCGATTCTTGATTGCCCCAACGAATCAGCATGGGGTCAAGCACTGCACTGCCGTAATCTGTTGTACCAAACAACAATACGAACCGAGAAGTGTCCGACACAAAAATATAATTTTGCTTAGTCGGGACATCAACTAAAAGACTTATGCTATGAACCCCAGACTGAGAACCTGATGTATTAATAATTGCGCCTGTGGGGGTAGCCGAAAGGTTAGCCGTTACCCCATCAACGTTACGCAAATAGTAAGTTGTACCCGCTGTAAGTCCGGTAGGTAATGCGCCTGTCGTAGAAAACTGAACCGCTGTGCCTTCAGCAAGCAAAACCGAAAACGTAGCTACACAGGGTGTAGCAATTGTAAAAGTTACAGTACCCCCCAACGTATTAACATCAACACCGCGTACACCTAGCCCACCTGTAGCGTCCCAGTAGTAGATTGCCCCACCGCGAGGACCGAAGATAAGATCTTCCCCCCAATTATTTGCAGACCAGATCCGCAAAGAGTCAGCACTAGTAACACCAATACCCCATGAGCCAGAGCCCCATGCTCCCGCCCCCCAACCTGTTAAAGGCGTTTGAATAGCAGGGCCGGTGTTAATCTGGTATTGAGCAGATACCGCAGAACCTCCAGTAGCACCAACAGCAACAACAGAAGATGTCGTAATTGAATACGAGTTGGAGTTAATGTAAGTTATTTGAAACTCGGCGTTGAGCAACGAGGCGTACGTACCTGTTACACCACTAAAGGTAACAAAGTCGCCATCGATTGCGCCGTGCGCTGTAGCAGTAACAACAACGGTAGTCGTTCCGTTACCCGTAAAAGGATCGGTTCCGAGCGTAGTGGTTGTGCGGATAGGGGTTATATCGTTATAGCTACCCCCACTTTCGATGTAATACTTTAGATTAGTGCCTAGCCCCATAAGATTGAGGTAAGACAGCGTTACCCAATTCCACAAAGACCTGCAAACACCGAGAAAAGTATTTGTCGATATTTGTGCCCAGCCACCAATTTTTTCAGGCGTACCCTGACGAAACCGTACTTTATCGCTAACGTACCAACCGTTCTCGTTGGTGTACCGAGTGTTTTCTTTATTGACCCCCGGCTTGAATAAAATCTTTTTGAGTGGCATTGCTCACCTCATCAAGGCAGCTTCGGCGGCACGGCGACGAGTAAGACCGGGGAGGACTCGACCCGCAGCTTTATTCCAGAGAAGGCATTGATCTGCTGCACCATCCCAATCTCCCGCATTAATACGTTTCTTAAACGTGGAAATCTGATAATTCCTTGGGCCTAGATTGTAAACCCAGCTAATCACTGCGGCAATGCGCCTTGGTAGCGCGGTTTGGATGGTAGGGGACTGTTTAATCAGCTCTCGCCAAAAATACTCCACATGATGGTCTAGCGCATCCTCGCACTGCTGCATCGTCCAAATTGTGCCGGGATTAATGTCAGGGCCGGTTGCACCCCAACCGATTGTCCAAGGATGCCCACGGGTTCCGGGGTCGGGGTAGGCTTGAACTCGTCCGTCAGGCAAACGCTTTGCTAGCCCTTCAAAGGGTTTGATCAATACATCCTTGCAAAGCTTCTTTGCCTCTTCATTCATGACTTGTTGTACTTCTCAATAGACCGTCCTACAAACCAGAACGTTAACATCATGTTTAGCATGGCGAAGTCATCTTCGTCGTAGCTCTTGGTCAAGACCTCAGCCCAGTTAGCGTTGGTCTGGAAGGCAATCGTTAACCCCGCGACTTTAACAGCCACATATACGCCAAATGCAATCCAAGTAAGACCGGGGCGTGTAACAGCAGTAATGAAACTTGCAAACCATCCCGCCTCTTTAGCAGTCTGAGCCTGTTCTTTAAAAGCCTCTTTAATCGTGTCCATCTGCTGGATAGAGTAGTCAACATACTTCTCCTCCATCTTGAACTCGCCCCGCATCTTCTCCAGATCGGTCTGGAGTTGGAACATACTGAGTTCATGCTGACGTTCGTTCTTTTTGTCCAAGAACTTGAGGACTTCCGGGGCAAGGCGAAAGATGCCACCAAAGATGCTGCCGAGTAAACCACCGCCAAGCAGTTCAAACATACTTAACCCCTTGCGGTAATTTGATCCGCACCTTTCTTAACCGTTACCTTGCTGCCCTCAACATCAACCTGCATGGGTGGTTCGGCACGATCAAGCTTGTCCAAACGTGTGATGAGATCCTTGATGACTTCAAACTCAGGCTTCTCCTGCTTAGGCGCAGTGCCAGCAATACCGTTTAGCATCTGAATAAGTGCAGTAAGTGAAGCGCCCAAAAGACCCATAACAGCAGCAATTTTTTCGCCTTCTAAAAAGAGGGACGCACCGACACCCACGAGCACAATCAGGAAGATGTAAAGCAAGCCATCTTCACCGATGGCTTTGCCAGCGACTTCTTTAGCAGAGTCTTGGGCCTTTAACTCTTCAAGCCTAATTCTGGCTTGCGCCTTGAGGACCGCTAGTTCGTGGGTTTTATCGTCCATGATTAAGGCTCAACAGGCCACTGAATATCCCAAGGGAAACCAGCTTG
>VFQS010000453.1_pt1 | contig 46778 bp, 49 predicted proteins | sample 3512361 | NCBI WGS metagenome assembly VFQS01 (sample SAMN10412375, study PRJNA504923) | tailings metagenome | isolation source: Relicate 1 Philex TSF3 active mining | place: Philippines
TCGATGATCGACGAATATCCGGTGCTCTCGGTGGCCGCCTCCTTCGCGGCGGGCACCACCCGCATGGAGGGCCTCGAAGAGCTGCGCGTCAAGGAAAGCGACCGGCTGGCCGCCGTCGAGGCCGGCCTGCAGGCCAATGGCGTCAAGACCCGCTCCGGCCGTGACTGGCTGGAGGTGGACGGCGGCGGGGCTCCCGGCGGTGGCACCGTCGTCACCCACATGGACCACCGCATCGCCATGTCCTTCCTCGTCATGGGGCTCGCCTCCACGCAGGCGACGAAGGTGGACGACAGCCGCTTCATCGCCACCTCCTTCCCCGATTTCACCGGCCTGATGAACGGCATGGGCGCGAAGATCGAAGGCCTCGCCGCATGATCATCGCGGTCGATGGCCCGGCGGCCGCCGGAAAGGGCACCATCGCCCGGGCGCTCGCCAGCCATTTCGGCTATCATTTCCTCGACACGGGCTCGCTCTACCGCATGGTGGGGCTGGCCGTGCTCCGCGCGGGCGGCGAGCCGATCACGGCGGGCGCGGCGATTGCCGCCGCCACGAGCCTCAACCCGCAGAAATTCAGCGACGCGGACTTGCGGAACGAGCAGGTGGGGGCCGCCGCGTCCATCGCCGCCGCCATCCCGGAGGTCCGCGCCGCGCTGCTCGACCTGCAGCGCGCCTTCGCCCGCAAGGAGCCGGGTGCCGTGCTGGACGGCCGCGACATCGGCACGGTGGTCTGCCCGGATGCGGAGGTGAAACTCTTCATCACCGCCAGCCCGGACGTCCGCGCCCGCCGCCGCCAGAAGGAACTGGGTTCGGCCGCATATGATGCGATCCTCGCTGACATCCGCGCCCGGGACGAGCGGGACTCGACGCGAGCCACCGCGCCCCTTGTCGCGGCCGCTGATGCGGTGACGCTGGACACCTCCGAACTGGACATCGGAGCCGCCGTGGCGGCGGCAATCCGCGCGGTGGAGGCGCGGCGGCAGGCCTGACGCGCCGGCCTTGCTTCCGCCACGGTGGCAACCCGCTTTCCCTTGCCCCGCACCCCGTTTTCACCTATATGCCGCCCCGTTACAGGACGCGTGCCCCTCCGGGGGCTGCGGACATGAGCCGGGGTGCCGTGCCGCACCCCACATTGTTTCAGGACTTGCCAGACCTTCCACCGCCTGCCTGGGCGGGGTCTGCGGGCCTTGGAACGCAAGGTCGAGTTTGCCCGCTTCGGTCCCCATTTCAGCAACCGGGACCATGCGGGACGTCCTAGCGGGTTTTCCGCCGGGCCAGCCTCGATTTGAACAGGAACACGAACCACATGGCGAAATCCGCCGTCTCGCTCACCCCCACCCGTGAAGACTTCGAATCCCTCCTCGCCGAGAGCTATTCCGACAACCCTGCCTCCGAAGGCAGCGTGGTCAAGGGCCGCGTCGTCAACATCGAGAACGACTTCGCGATCATCGACGTCGGCCTGAAGACCGAAGGCAAGATCGCCGTCAAGGAATTCGCCCAGCCGGGCAAGGCCTCCGAACTGAAGGTCGGCGACACCGTCGAAGTCTATCTCGAGCGCATCGAGAACGCGATGGGCGAGGCCGTGCTGTCGCGTGACAAGGCCCGCCGCGAGGAGGCCTGGACCCGCCTCGAGCAGATGGCCAACAAGAACGAGCGCGTCGAAGGCGTGATCTTCGGCCGCGTCAAGGGCGGCTTCACCGTCGACCTCGGCGGCGCCGTGGCCTTCCTTCCGGGCAGCCAGGTGGACGTCCGCCCGATCCGCGACGTGGGTCCGCTCATGAACGTGGCCCAGCCCTTCCAGATCCTGAAGATGGACCGCCGCCGCGGCAACATCGTCGTGTCGCGCCGCGCCATCATGGAAGAGACCCGCGCCGAGCAGCGCTCCGAACTCGTCCAGAACCTCGCCGAAGGCCAGGTGGTCGAGGGCGTGGTCAAGAACATCACCGATTACGGCGCGTTCGTTGACCTGGGCGGCATCGACGGCCTGCTCCACGTCACCGACATCGCGTGGAAGCGCGTCAACCACCCCTCCGACGTCCTCCACGTCGGCCAGACGGTGAAGGTCCAGATCATCCGCATCAACCCCGAGACGCAGCGCATCTCGCTCGGCATGAAGCAGCTGGACAAGGATCCGTGGGAAGTCGTCACCGAGCGCTATCCGATCGGCGCCAAGGTGAAGGGCAAGGTCACCAACATCACCGACTACGGCGCCTTCGTGGAGCTGGAAGACGGCATCGAAGGCCTGATCCACGTCTCCGAGATGAGCTGGACCAAGAAGAACGTGCACCCCGGCAAGATCCTCTCGACCTCGGAAGCGGTCGAGGTGCAGGTGCTCGACATCGACTCGGCCAAGCGCCGCATCTCGCTGGGTCTCAAGCAGACCCAGAAGAACCCGTGGGAAGCTTTCGCGGACAAGTATCCGCCGGGCACCAACGTCGAAGGCGAGATCAAGAACATCACCGAGTTCGGCCTGTTCATCGGTCTCGACGGCGAAGTGGACGGCATGGTCCACCTCTCCGACATCGACTGGAAGCGTTCGGGCGAAGAGGCCATCAAGGACTTCAAGAAGGGCGACCGCGTCAAGGCGCGCGTCCTCGATGTGGACCGTGAGAAGGAGCGCATCTCGCTCGGCATCAAGCAGCTGGGCTCCGACCCGCTCGCCTCCGCCGCCGGCCTCAAGAAGGGCGACACGGTGACCTGCGAAGTCCTGAAGGTCGAGGACAACGGCCTCGAGGTGAAGGTCGCCGGCACCGACATGACGGCCTACGTCAAGCGCGCCGACCTGGCCCGTGACCGTGCCGAACAGCGCCCCGAGCGCTTCGCCGTCGGCGAGAAGTTCGACGCCAAGATCACGGTGTTCGACCAGAAGGCCCGCAAGATGAACGTCTCGATCAAGGCCCTCGAGATCGCCGAAGAGAAGGAAGCCGTGGCGCAGTACGGTTCCTCCGACTCGGGCGCCTCGCTGGGCGACATCCTCGGCGCCGCCCTCAAGAAGAGGGAAGGCTCGAACGACTAAGATCAGGACGGCGTGGGAGACCCCGCCGTTTCGGTTTGATCGTCAACTCACCGGCACACGCGGGGCTCTTTCCCCGCGTGTTCTTTTTTGGGGATGGTGAATGACGTCCTTCCCCCGCCTCATCACTCCCGGGCGTGACGCCGCGTGCCCTGTTCGGGGTCGGGGCGACAAGATGCGCCGGTCGAGCCGGCGCATGGGTGAGGGAAGGGGCGTGTGGAGGTGAGGGCGTGACCGCGGCGGTGCGAGCATGTATATGTTCTGCGCAATCAATTCGCAGGGCCCCTGATGATCTCCGAAGCCGAACTCATCGTCGACCGCCGCCGGCTGAAGCGCAGCCTCACCCTGTGGCGCATTCTCGCCGTGCTGCTGGCCATCGGCGCTGTCGCGGCGCTCGTCTGGGCCTCGGGAGACGGACGGAGTTTCGAGAACCACATCGCGCGCATCGAGGTCGAGGGCCTGATTACCGGCGACCAGCCCACGCTGGACCTGCTCCGGCGGGTCGAGGAAGCGGATCGCGTGAAGGCCGTCATCCTGCGGATCGACAGCCCCGGCGGAACGACGGCGGGCTCCGAGGCCGTCTATGAGGCGGTGCGCAAGATCTCGGCGAAGAAGCCCGTCGTCGCGGTGATGGACACGGTGGCCGCCTCCGGGGGCTACATCACGGCGCTTGCGGCGGACCGGATCGTGGCGCGCGGCAACACCATCACGGGCTCGATCGGCGTCATCTTCAGCTTCCCGGAAGTCTCCCGCCTGCTGGATACGCTGGGCGTGAAGATGGAGGAGCTGAAGTCGGGCGAGCTCAAGGCGGAACCATCGCCCTACAAGCCCGTGTCAGACAAGGTGCGCGCCGTCTCCATGGAGATGGTGCGCGACGGCTATGACTGGTTCACCGGCCTCGTGGCCGAGCGCCGCGGCCTGCCGATGCCGCGCGTGCAGGAACTCTCCGACGGCCGCGTCTATACCGGGCGTCAGGCGCTGGCGGTGAAGCTGGTGGACGAACTGGGCGGCGAGGAAAAGGCCGTGGCCTGGCTCGAGACCGAGAAGAAGCTTGCGGCCAAGCTTCCCATCCGCGACTGGAAGCCCAGGAGCGAGACGAACCGCACCGGATTGGGCTTTGCCGCCCTCGATGCCGTGCTGCGCAGCTTCGGGCTCCAGGGCCTCGAAAACGTGGTGGCACGGGCAAAACTTGACGGACTTCTCGTGCTTTGGCACCCTGCCCAGTAACCAGGGAAGCGCCATGATCAAGTCAGAGCTCGTCCAGAAGATCGCCGAGAAGAACCCTCACCTCTATCACCGCGACATCGAGCGCATCGTGAACACGGTGCTCGACGAGATCATCAACGCGCTGAAGGACGGCGACCGGGTGGAACTGCGCGGTTTCGGCGCCTTCTCCGCCAAGGCCCGCAACGCCCGCATGGGCCGCAACCCCCGGACCGGCGAGTCGGTCGAGGTGGTGGCCAAGCGCGTGCCCTTCTTCAAGACCGGCAAGGAACTGCGCGAGCGGCTGAACGAGAAGGGCTGATTGCGCCCGCCCGGCTTCCGGCGTAGAAGCGGGCCATGACTCTCAAAGGCATATTCAACTGGGTCGTGGGATTGCCCATCGCCGTGGTGGGCATCGGTTTTGCGGTGGCGAACCGGCAGTGGGTGACCGTCTCCTTCGACCCCATCAACCGCGTGCATCCCTTCGCCACCATCGACACGCCGCTCTGGGCGCTGTTCTTCGCGGGCGTGCTCCTCGGCATCTTCGTGGGCTGGTACGTGGCCTGGCGCGGAGCCGCCAGCTACCGGCGCGCCACCCGCGACGCCAAGATTGAGCTGATCCGCGTCCAGCAGGCGCATGAGCGCGAAAAGCGCGACATGCAGCAGCACTCCACCGCCCTCAGCCTCCGCCAGGAGTGACCGCCTTGAAGATCCTCTCCGCCGAAGACGTGGCCCGCCTCGGGACCTATCGCGATGTCGTCGAAGCCCTTCGCGAAGGGTTCCGCGCCGAGATCGAAACGCCCGTCCGCCACCACCATGACGTCTCCGCCACCACGACGCTGCTCCTCATGCCGGCCTGGTCCAGGGACTGGGCGGGGCTCAAGACCGTGGTGTTCAAGTCGGACAACGCCGCGAAGGGCCTGCCCACCATCCAGGCGAGCTATCTGCTGATCGAGCAGAAGACGGGCGAGACGGTCGCCATGATGGACGGCGGCGAGATCACCCGCCGGCGCACCGCCGCGGCCTCGGCACTCGCCGCCGATTACCTCGCCGCCAAGGATGCGAGCACCCTGACCATCGTGGGCGCGGGGGCACTCGCCCCGCATTTCGTCATGGCGCATGCCGCGGTGCGGCCCATCAGCCGCGTGTTCATCCACAGCCGCACGCTGGCCAAGGCGGAGGAACTCGCAGCCGGTCTCGCGCACCACGGCTTCGAGGTGCATTCGGTGACGGACCTCGAACACGCGGTCAGCCAGTCGGACATCGTGAGCTGTGTGACGACCTCGACCGCGCCCATCGTGAAAGGCGCATGGCTGAGGCCCGGAACGCACGTCGACCTCGCGGGCGCCTTCAAGCCCTCGATGCGCGAGACGGACGGCGAGGTGGTGGCGCGCGCCTCCGTCTATGTCGACACGCGGGAGGGCGCGCTCGCCGAGGCGGGCGACCTGCTGCAGGCGCGGGACGAGGGCAAGTTCGATTTCGCCAGCATCCGGGGCGACCTGTTCGACCTGTGCCGGGGCGCGGTGAAGGGGCGTGCCTCGGATGAGGAGATCACGCTGTTCAAGTCCGCCGGCACGGCCATCGAAGACCTTGCCACCGCCATCATGCTGTATGAGAAGGTCCGCTGAGCAATGCCCGCCAATCCGATCTGCGTCGCCCTCGACACGCCGGACCTCGATCACGCGGTGGCGCTCGCAACCGGGTTGAAACCGCATGTGGGCTGGGCCAAGATCGGCATGGAGTTCTTCTATGCCCACGGGCTTGCCGGCTATGCCCGGGTGGCGGAGACGGGGCTGCCGATCTTCCTCGACCTGAAGCTCCACGACATTCCGAACACCGTCGCCTCCGCCATGAAGGCGCTGATGCGGATCGAACCCCGGCCCGCGATCGTGAACCTCCACGCCACGGGCGGGCTCGACATGATGAAGGCCGCGGCGGACGCCGTCGCCGGCCAGTCGAAGCTCATCGCGGTGACGATCCTGACCAGCCTCTCCGACGACGACATCTGGGCCGCGGGCTTCGAGACGGCGAAGAACACGGAAGCCCATGCCCGCGCCCTGGCGGATCTCGCCAAGCAGGCGGGGCTCGACGGCGTCGTCTGCAGCCCGCATGACCTCGTCGGCATCCGGCACGACCTGGGGCGTGATTTCCTCACCGTTGTTCCCGGCATCCGCCCGGCGGACGCGGCAACACAAGACCAGAAGCGGGTGGCCACCCCCGAGGCCGCGCTCGCGGCGGGTGCGGACATTCTCGTCATCGGCCGTGCCATCACCGGCGCGGCGGACCCGGCCAAGGCCGCGGCAGACATTCTGGCGGGGCTCAATGTCCGTTGAGGTGAAGATCTGCGGCCTCTCGACGCCGGAGACGGTGGATGCCGCCGTGGCGGCGGGGGCGGAGCTGATCGGCCTCGTCTTCTTCCCCAGGAGCCCGCGCAACGTCTCCCTCGAGCAGGCCAGGCAGCTGGCGGACCGCGCCCGGGGCCGGGCGAAGATCGTGACGCTGGTGGTCGACGCCGATGACGCGCTGCTCAGGGCGATCGCAGCCACTGTCGATCCCGACCTGATCCAGGCGCATGGCGCGGAGACGCCGGAGCGCATCGCCGAGATCGGCCGGATCACGGGGAAGCCCGTCATCAAGGCCATCCGGGTGAAGGACCAGTCCGACATCGCGGCGGCGGCGGATTATTCCACCGTGGCGAGCCTGATCCTCTATGACGCGAAGGCCCCGGAAACGCTCGGCAACGCCCTTCCCGGCGGCAATGGCCATGCCTTCGACTGGGGCCTGCTGGAGGGGGAAAGGCGCCCGGCCTTCATGCTGGCGGGCGGCCTCAACCCGGAAAACGTGGCCGAGGCCATCCGGGTGACGGGTGCGCCCGTAGTGGACGTGTCGTCAGGCGTCGAATCCGCCCCCGGCGTCAAGGACATCGGCCTCATCCGGAAATTCATTGAGGCGGCCAGGTCGGCCCGCTAGAACCGGGCCAACATACGAGAGAAGGCAGTCGAGCCACATGAACGTGACCACTCCCAATTCCTTCCGCACCGGCCCGGACGAGAACGGCCTGTTCGGCATCTATGGCGGCCGCTTCGTCGCCGAGACGCTGATGCCGCTGATCCTGGAGCTGGAGCAGGCCTACAAGGACGCCAAGGCGGACCCCTCCTTCCAGGCGGAGCTCGACAGCTTCCTCGAACATTACGTCGGCCGCCCGAGCCCCCTCTATTTCGCCGAGCGCATGACGGAGCACCTCGGCGGGGCCAAGATCTATTTCAAGCGCGACGAGCTCAATCACACGGGCGCGCACAAGATCAACAACGTGATGGGCCAGATCCTGCTTGCCCGCCGCATGGGCAAGAAGCGCATCATCGCCGAGACGGGTGCCGGCCAGCATGGCGTCGCCACCGCCACCGCCTGCGCGCGCTTCGGCCTCGAATGCATCGTCTACATGGGCGAGGTGGACATCGAGCGCCAGAAGCCCAACGTGTTCCGCATGATGCTGCTGGGTGCGAAGGTCGTCCCCGCCAAGTCCGGCTCGCGCACGCTCAAGGACGCGCTGAACGAGGCGCTGCGCGACTGGGTGGCCAATGTGGAAGACACCTTCTACTGCATCGGCACCGTGGCGGGCCCTGCGCCCTATCCGGAAATGGTGCGCGACTTCCAGTCGGTCATCGGCAAGGAGACCAAGGCCCAGATGCTGAAGCGCGAGGGCCGCTTGCCGGACTCGCTCGTCGCGGCCATCGGCGGCGGCTCCAACGCCATGGGCCTGTTCCACCCCTTCCTCGACGACAACGACGTGGAGATCATCGGCGTCGAGGCCGCGGGCCACGGGCTTGAAACGAAGACGGGCCATGCGGCCTCCATCACCGGCGGCAAGCCCGGCGTGCTGCACGGCAACCGCACCTATCTCCTCATGGATGACGACGGCCAGATCATCGAGGGCCATTCCATCTCGGCGGGCCTCGACTATCCCGGCATCGGGCCGGAGCATGCCTGGCTCCATGACATGGGCCGCGTGCAATATGTCTCGGCAACCGACAAGGAAGCGCTCGAGGCGTTCCAGCTGTGCTGCAAGCTCGAGGGCATCATCCCGGCACTGGAGCCCAGCCACGCGCTGGCGCATGTCATGAAGATCGCGCCCTCGAAGCCGAAGGATCACCTGATGGTGATGAATCTCTGCGGGCGCGGCGACAAGGACATCTTCACCGTGGCCGACGTTCTGGGGGTGAAGCTGTGACCACCCGCATCGACCGCCGTTTCGCCGCGCTGAAAGCCCAGGGCCGCGCCGCGCTCGTCACCTTCGTGACGGCGGGCGACCCCGACTATGCCACCTCGCTCGAGATCATCACGGGGCTCCCGAAGGCGGGCGCCGACGTGATCGAGATCGGCATGCCCTTCACCGACCCGATGGCGGACGGACCCGCCATCCAGGCCGCAGGGCTCCGCGCCCTCGCCGCCGGCCAGAACATGCACAAGACGCTGCAGCTGGTGCGGGACTTCCGCAAGGGCGACGACGAGACCCCCATCGTGCTGATGGGCTATTACAACCCGGTCTATGTCTATGGCGTGGACAAGTTCCTGGTGGATGCCAAGGCCGCGGGCGTCGACGGCTTCATCATCGTCGACCTGCCGCCCGAGGAGGATTCGGAATTCTGCATCCCCGCCCTCGAGGCCGGCCTCAACTTCATCCGCCTCGCCACGCCGACGACAGATGACCATCGCGCGCCCAAGGTGTTCCGCAACACGTCGGGCTTCGTCTATTACGTCTCGGTGCTCGGCATCACCGGCACCAAGGCGCCGGACCTCGCCAGCGTGAAGGCCAATGTCGACCGGCTGCGCAAGCACACGAGCCTTCCCATCTGCGTCGGCTTTGGCGTCAAGAGTGCGGCGCAGGCGCGCACCATCGCCGAGAATGCCGATGGCGTGGTCGTGGGCTCCGCTCTGGTGAGCGCCGTGGAGAAGAGCCTCGATGCCAACGGCAAGGCCGGCCCCGGGACGGCGGCCGCCGTGCATGCCCTCGTCGCCGAGATCGCGCAGGGCGTGAGGAGCTGACGTCAGATGAACTGGATCAAGAACTTCGTCCGCCCCAAGATCCGCTCCATCCTCGGCACCGACAAGCGCGAGGTGCCGGAGAACATGTGGGTGAAGGACCCCGACTCCGGCCAGATGGTCTTCTACAAGGACCTCGAGGCGAACCAGCATGTGATGCCGCAATCCGGCTACCACATGCGCATGCCGCCGGATGTCCGCCTGGCGACGATGTTCGACGATGGCGCCTATGAGAAGATCGCCATGCCGGCGGTTCCGGCCGATCCGCTGAAGTTCCGCGACGAGCGCAAATACGCCGACCGCATCAAGGAAGCCCGCGCCAAGAACGGCGTGGAGGACTGCATCCAGGCCGGCGTGGGCGAGCTCGACGGCTTCCCCGTGACCATCGCCGTCCAGGACTTCGCCTTCATGGGCGGCTCGCTGGGCATGGCGGCGGGCGAGGCCATCATCACCGCGATGCGCCGCGCGGTGGAGCGCAAGACGCCCTTCATCTTCTTCATCTCGTCGGGCGGCGCGCGCATGCAGGAAGGCGTGCTCTCCCTCATGCAGATGCCGCGCACCACGGTGGCGGTTCAGGAACTGCGCGCCGCGAAGCTTCCCTATATCGTGGTGCTCACCCACCCGACCACGGGCGGGGTCACCGCCTCCTATGCCATGCTGGGCGACGTGCATGTCTCGGAGCCTGGCGCGCTCATCGGCTTTGCCGGCCAGCGCGTCATCGAGCAGACGATCCGCGAGAAGCTGCCGCCCGGCTTCCAGCGCGCCGAATACCTCGAAGAGCACGGCATGGTGGACATGGTCGTCCACCGCCACCAGATGCGCGAGACGCTCTCCCGCATGGTGCGCATGCTGATGAAGGCGCCCTCGCGCGAGGTGCCCTCCACCGCCCTCGTCCCCGCCGAGGGCTGATCGCTTGGCCCTCAGTGACGCCATTCTCACGCGGCTCCTCTCGCTGCACCCGAAGATCATCGACCTGAGCCTCGGGCGCATGCATGCGATCCTGGAGAAGCTCGGCCACCCGGAGCGGAAGCTTCCCCCCGTCATCCACGTGGCGGGCACCAATGGCAAGGGCTCCACGGTCGCCTATCTCCGCCACGTCATGGAGGCGGCGGGGCTCAAGGTCCATGCCTACACCTCGCCGCACCTCGTGAAGTTCCATGAGCGCATCCGCGTCGCGGGCGAACTCATCTCGGAACCCGATCTGACGGCGCTGCTGGAGGAGTGCGAGCAGGCGAATGCGCAAGAACCCATCACCTTCTTCGAGATCACCACGGCGGCCGCCTTCCTCGCCTTCAGCCGCACGCCTGCCGATTACCTGATCCTGGAAGTGGGGCTGGGCGGGCGGCTCGACGCGACCAATGTGATCGACGCGCCCGCCGTCTCCGTCATCACCACCATCGACTATGACCACCAGCAATATCTGGGCGACACGCTGTCCCTGATCGCGCATGAGAAGGCGGGCGTGCTGAAGCGTGGGCGCCCCGCCGTCATCGGCGCGCAGCCGGACGAGGCCCGCGCCGAGATCGAGCGCGTGGGCGAGCGCGTGCGCGCCGAACTCCATATCTCAGGCCAGGACTGGCAGGCCTATGAGCAGCATGGCCGCCTCGTCTTCCAGGACGAGAACGGCCTTCTCGACCTGCCGCTGCCGCAGCTGAAGGGCCGCCACCAGATCGACAATGCCGGCAATGCCGTCGCAACGGTGCGCCTGCTGAACGACCCGCGCATCACCGATGCCCATATCGCCGCGGGCCTCAAGGCCACCACATGGCCCGCCCGCATGCAGCGCCTGGGCCAGGGGGCGCTGTCCTCCCTCGTTCCGGCGGAAAGCGAATTGTGGCTCGACGGCGGGCACAATCCTTCCGCCGGCCGTGTGCTGGCGCAAGCCTTCTCGGAACTGAACGAGCGGCATTCGCGCCCCCTCGTGCTGGTCTGGGGCATGCTCAATACCAAGGATGTGGGAAGCTTCATCGGCTGCTTCTCCGGCATCGCCAGCCGCGTGGTGACGATCACCATTCCGGACGAGGAGAATGCCGTTCCCGCCGAAAAGCTGGCCGAGGCCGCGCGTGCCCATGGGCTGGCGGCGGAAACGGCGGCGAATCTCGACGCCGCACTCCGTCAGGCCTCCCTCACGGTGCCCGCGCCGCGCATCCTGATCTGCGGCTCGCTCTATCTCGCCGGCCGCGTCCTGGCGGCGCATTCCAACGAGGAAATGACCAAGGTTTCCGGCGCGGGGCGGCGGTAGTTGATGGAGCCGTCATGCCAGCGGACGCCGGCATGACGGCAGCAACAGGCAGTCTACCCCACCAGGCGCAGGTCGCGCGGGAAGGACGTGAGGCATTCGATGCCGGTTTCCGTCACCACCACATCGTCCTCGATGCGCACGCCGGCTTCGCCATCGCGGTAGAGGCCGGGTTCGATGGTGAAGACCATGCCCGGCTCCAGCACCTGGGCGTTGCCGCGCATGATCTGCGGCGCCTCGTGAACGTCGATGCCAAGGCCGTGGCCCGTCTTGTGGCGGCAGAAGGCCGAGAACTGGGACTGTTCCAGCACCTTCAGCACGGCATCGTCCACGTCGGAGGCGGTCATGCCGGCACGTGACACTTCTCGGCCTTTCGCATTCGCCGCCAGCACCGTCTCGTAGAAGGCGCGGTCATAATCCGAAACCTCCTTCACGAAGAAGGTGCGGGTGATGTCGGCATGGTAGCCGTGATAGCTGCCGCCGAAATCGAAGAGCAGGGCGTCACCGGGCTTGATCCGGTAGTCGGGCCGGGCGTGGGCATGGGGCTTTGCCGCATTGTCGCCCGCCGCCACGATGGGCGCGAAGGCGAGCCCGTCCGCCCCGTGGGAGAAGAGATTGCGCAGCAGGATCGCCTCGATCTCCGTCTCCGTCATGCCCACCCGGATCTCGGCCAGGGTGGCCTCGAGGGCCGCTTCCGAAAGCTGGATGGCCTTGCGCTGAAGGGCCACTTCTTCCTGCGTCTTGTGCAGACGGATGGCCGAAATCTCCGCATGGATGTCGGTGAACTCCGCGCCCGGAATCGCTTTCTGCAGGGCGAAAAGATCGAACACCCGCATGCGCTGACCCTCGACGCCGATGCGGGCGCCGGCCTGAATCTGCGGAAGGGCTGCGGCCGCCGCGTGGAAGGCGCCCATGTAGCCCTCCTCGTCCCGCCAGGAAAAGACCTGCCCCGGAAAGCCGAGCGGCTGGAAAGACCCCATTTCGAGATGCGGCACAACGGCAACCGCATCGCCCGCGCGCGGCACGATCACGGCAAGCGGGCGTTCCATCTGATGGAAGTCCGTGCCGAAAACCCGGCGGAAGTTCGCCCCCGGAACGAGAACCAGCGCATCGAGGGAGGTACGGTCGAGAACCTTGTGGAGCGGCGACAGCATGGCGGCAGACATCTGTTTAACTATGAATAAAAAACGTCAGATATAATGAGGAGCAAGAAGTTGCATGCGAAAAATATGGGCAATCCCCGATGGAAAACCCGGCATGGCTTACTTGATCATGTAGATATAGGCGGTGCTTACGCCGTACTTCTCCGCCAGCTTCGCAGCCGAGACACCCTTGGACCGCTTGGCCAGAATGTCCGCACGCATCTTCTCGGCCTCCGCAGCGGAGCGGCGCCTGCGCTTGGAGCCGCCGCGCGAAGCGCCGCGGGCCTCTTCCAGATGCGCGGTATCGAGCATCTTCTGCGCCGTCGCGATGATCCTGTTGAGGTAAGCAATCTGTCTTTTGGAAAGTGACATGCGTTTTTCCACCACATTGTCGAGAAACGAACAATTGGTGAGCTGCTTTCCGCAGGCTCACCCACGAAAACTGCTTAACTCGCAAATGTTAACAAGGCAATGATAAGTTATGCACCAAGCCTGCAAGTTGTTGCAGGGGTCTCATTCAACACTGCAAAGCAGTGAATGTGTTTCACCTTGGGTAAATATGCTCGTTCCGGTCTCAGCCGCGCCTGCGCCTGCGGCGTTCGCCGCCGTCATCTCCGGCTGACACGATCTCCTTCGGGGGCGGCAGGGTGACGGCCCTGGACAGTTCGGGGAAGGGCGCGGTCTTGTGCGGAATGGCCATCGCCTCCACGAAGTGCTGCTGGAACATCGGCTCCACCGCCGTCTCGATCTTCTCGATGCGGCGCACGACGCTCTCGATCTCGTCCCGCGCCTTCATGTTGAGGAGCGCGATGCGGGCGCCCGTGCCCGCGGCATTGCCGGCACTCTGCACCTTGGAGAGGTCGCAATCCGGGATCAGACCGAGGATCATCGCGTATTTGACGTCGATGTGGCTGCCGAAGGCGCCCGCAAGCCTGATCTTGCCGACCTGTTCGATGCCGAGCTTGTCCATCAGCAGGCGCACGCCGGCATAAAGTGCGGCCTTGCCGAGCTGGATCGCGCGCACGTCGTTCTGCGTGATGCGGATCATCGGCTCGTTGCCGCCTTCCTTCGGCGCGCGGATCACATAGTTGAAGGTGCGCTTGTAGGGTTCGATGCGGGGCGTTTTCTCCGCCAGCGACCCGTCCACCAGTCCATCCTGGTTGATGACGCCGGAGAGATACATCTCGGCGATCGCCTCGATGATGCCGGAGCCGCAGATGCCGGTGACACCCGTGCCCGCGATGGCGTCCTCGAAGCCGTCCTCGTCGGACCACTTGTCGACGCCGATCACCTTGTAGCGCGGCTCCAGCGTCTCGGGGTTGATCCGGATGCGCTCGATGGCGCCGGGGGCGGCGCGCTGGCCGGAGGAAATCTGCGCACCCTCGAAGGCGGGGCCGGTGGGAGAGGAGCAGGCAAGGAGGCGCTGCTTGGAACCAAGCACGATCTCGGCATTGGTGCCGACGTCGACGGCCAGCATGATCTCGTCCTGCTCGTGCGGGGCTTCGGAGAGCACCACGCCCGCCGTGTCGGCCCCCACATGGCCGGCGATGCAGGGCAGCACATAGGCCCAGGCGCCGGGGTTCAGCTGCAGGTCGAGCTCCTTCGCCTCGCAGGTGACGGCCAGGCCCGTGGCGAGCGCGAAGGGCGCGCCGCCGAGTTCCGTCGGGTCGATACCGAGGAAGAGATGGTGCATGACCGGGTTGCCGACGAGGACCACTTCGAGGATGTCGGTGATGTCGATGCCGCCCCGGCTGGCCACGTCCTGGGCGAGCGTGTTGAGCGCTGCGCGGATGGCGGCGGTCATCTCCTTCTCGCCGCCGGGGTTCATCATCACATAGGAGACGCGGCTCATCAGATCCTCGCCGAAGCGGATCTGCGGGTTCATCAGCCCGGCGGAGGCGGTGACTTCGCCCGTCGAAAGATTGGTCAGGTGCGCGGCGATGGTGGTGGAGCCCACGTCGATGGCCAGCCCAAAGGCCTTGTCATGGAAGCCCGGCCAGATGGCGACGAGCCGGTTGCCGCCGCCCGGCGCGCGCGCGAACACGGCCGCCGTGATCTTCCACTCGCCCTTCCTGAGGGTCTTCTGCAGGTCCGAGATGATGGAGAGGTCGCAGGAGAGGTTGTCGATGCCCCACTGGTCCTTCAGCGCCTTGTAGACGCGCTCGAGGTCGCTCGACGGCTTGTGCATGTCGGGCTCCTCGACCTCGATGAAGCACAGGCGGGTGGCGGGATCGAGTTCGATGGCGCGGGTGTCGGCCTCCTTGCGGACGACCTGCTTGTGGACCTGGGATTCGGGCGGAACGTCGATGACGAGGTCGCCCAGGATCTGCGTCTGGCAGGACAGGCGGCGGCCTGCCGCCAAGCCGCGGATCTTGTCGTAGCGCTCCTCGACCCTGGTGATGCCCGAGACGTGCGATGCGGTGGAGGTGATGCCGTGCTTGGCGAATTCACCCTCGCCCACATTCACCTGGCAGCGCCCGCAGATCGCCCTGCCGCCGCACACGGAATCGATGTCGACGCCGAGTGCGCGCGCGGCCTGGAGGACCGGGGTGCCGACGGGGAAGCGGCCACGCTTGCCCGAAGGCGTGAAGACGATGAGGGGGTTCGTTTCGGTCATTGAAGCACGTCCTGAAATGAGCCCCCTCGATACGGGGCATATGTGTCGGAAGATTAGCGGCGGCGGCGCGCCTCGCGGGCGGCGCGGCGGGCGGCGAGTTCCTCGGCGGAGGGGGCCACTTCGCCGGGCGGCAGCGCGGCGGTCGAGGGCGCGGGTGCCATGTCGCGGAACTTGTTGTTCCAGAACTTGCAGTGCGCATCCGTGCCGTTCAGCACGTTGGCGCCGAAGATGGCGTGCATGTCCTCGTCGTGCAGCGGGTTCATGATGGCGGACGTCATGCCGTGGCTGGCGGCCATGGCGAGGAAGTAGCCCGTCAGCGCGCGGCGGTTCGGCATGCCGAAGGAGATGTTGGAGGCGCCGCAGGTGGTGTTCACCTTCAGTTCCTCGCGCAGGCGGCGGACGAGGCGGAACACCTGCTGGCCGGCGGTGCCCATCGCGCCGATCGGCATGACCAGCGGGTCGACCACGATGTCATGCGGCTTGATGCCGTAGTCGGCGGCGCGCTCGACGATCTTCTTGGCGACCGCGAAGCGCACGTCCGGGTCTTCCGAGATGCCGGTCTCGTCGTTCGAGATGGCGACGACCGCGACATTGTACTTGGCGACCAGCGGCAGGATGGCCTCGAGCTTCTCTTCCTCGCCGGTCACGGAATTGACCAGCGGGCGGCCCTTGGCGGTCTCGAGGCCCACCTTGAGGGCGGAGGTCACGGAACTGTCGAGGCAGAGCGGCAGGTCGGTGACAGACTGGACGATCTCGATGGTCTGGCGCAGCAGCGGCGGCTCGGACTCGTTGGGGTTCACGGCGGTGACGCCGGCGTTCACGTCGAGGATGTGGGCGCCGGCCTGCATCTGGGCCAGCGCGTCCTTGATCACCGTGTCGAAATTGCCGGCCTGCATCTCGGCGGCGAGCTTCTTGCGGCCCGTCGGGTTGATGCGCTCGCCGATCACCGTGAAGGGACGGTCGAAGCCGATGATGTGCTCACGCGTGGCGGACGCGACGAGGGTGTGGGTCATGGGGATTTGCCTCCGTTGGCAATGAGGGTCTTGAGCTTGTCTTGGGTGAATGTCGCTTCGATCTCGGCCTTGGCCTTCTCGACTTCCGCGAGGAGATCGTCACCCACCGGGACGGGCTCTGCCCGCCGCCAGTCGGCAAGATAGCTGTCGGTATCGGAGGCGCCGCCCCGCATGGCGGCCATATCGATCGCTTCCTGGAAGCGGTCGGCGAGCATGCGCTTTTCCTCCTTGCGGCCGGCCTTGACCGAAACCGCGGAAGGAATGTCGCGCCAGTAAGTGATGATGAGGTTTGCCATGGTGGCGAGCTATATGCCCCGTCCCGAAGGGGGCGGATAGCCTGAAAACGACATGGAAAAAATGCGGGACGAAGCCCGCGCGGAAAAGGGCGGGACGAAGCCCGTTCCGCCCCCGCTCCGCTTCCGCCTGCCCTAGACCGCCGTGCGGCGGCTCGCGATCATGCCCCAGACCGCCAGGACGATGACGGCACCCACCACGGCGCCGATCAGCCCCGCGCCCTCATTCGGGCCGTACCAGCCCAGCGCCTGGCCGAGCCAGGTGGCCACGAAGGCCCCGATGATGCCGAGGATGGTGGTGAGAATGAAGCCCGAGGGCTCGTTTCGCCCGGGCATCAGGAATTTGGCGATGATTCCCGCCACGAAGCCGATGATGATGGTCCAGATGATCGACATGCATGTCCCCTGTATGGTTGGCCGTCCGCTGCCCTAACGGCGAAGGGAACTTCCCGTTCCCTCGCCGCTTACCCCCGGAACGCCGCCACGGCCGTTCACAGGAGAAAGCCATGTCCAGCCGAACGCCTTCGCTTGCCGCCCTGCTGGGTCTCGTCGCTATCGCAGGTTACCAGAACCGCGACAGGATCGGGGAATTCATCAAGAGCCTGCAGACCCCCAACGCCGCTGGAACGGGACCGGGCGGCCCCGCCTCGCCGGCCCGGCCCGAACAGGCCACCGACATGGCGGGCTCCGGCTATGCCGGAGGTCCGGTCCTCGGGGGGCTGGGCGAGCTGATGGAGCAGTTCCGCAACGCGGGGCAGGCGCGGAAGGCGGAAAGCTGGGTCTCGACCGGCCGGAACGAGCCCATCGACGAGCGCGAGATGGAACAGGCCCTGGGCCCGGACCTGCTCGACCGCCTCACCCGCCAGACCGGCCTCGACCGCCAGGAATTGCTGCGGCGCCTGTCCCAGACGCTGCCGGAGACGGTGGACAAGCTCACGCCGGAAGGCCAGCTGCCGGGAAACCTGCGGGCAGGCCCGGCGTAGCAGGCCCGGGGGCGGAAAAGGACACGCGGGTGACGCCCGTCTGTGATGAGCGGGCGCGGGCCTTGACTATTTTCCTAATCAGTTGTAGGTATGTTTTCCTTGAACGTGCCTGCTGCTGATTGACATCGTGAAAAGGATCGCAGGGCCATTTCCACAGGAGTCCGTCATTCCGGCCCGCGCCGGGGTGACGGAGCCGGGGAAAGAGCCCTTACCCGATCGCGCCGGCTTTCCTCAGCCTTTCGATCTCCTCGCCTGAAAGGCCCAGCGTCTCGGTGAGCACCTTCTCCGTGCCGTCGCCGAGGCGCGGCGGGGCCTTGTCGTATGCGATCGGGGTTTCGGAGAAGACGATGGGGTTGGCCACACCCGGCACCTGCACGCCGTCGTCCCGCGTCAGCCCGATCTGCAGGCCGCGCGCCAGCACCTGCTCATTGGCGAAGACCTGGTCGATCGAATTGATGGGGCCGCAGGGGATGGCGGCACTCTCGAAGGCCTCCACCCATTCCGCCGTGGTGCGGGTCTTCATCGGCTCGATCAGCATCGGGATCAGCTCGGCCCGGTTCACCACGCGGCCGCGGTTCAGCCGGAAGCGCTCGTCCGCGGCGAGATGGGGCAAGCCCAGTATGGTGCAATATTCCTTGAACTGACGATCATTCGCGACCGCCATGATGATGTAGCCGTCCTTCGTGGCGAAGGTCTGGTAGGGCACGATGTTGGGGTGCGCATTGCCGAGCCGTGTCGGCGCCTTGCCGCCCACCAGGTAGTTCAGCGCCTGGTTGGCCAGCACGCCCACCTGGGAATCGAGCAGCGCCACGTCGATGTACTGGCCTTGCCCCGTGCGCTCCCGGTGGTAGAGCGCGGCCTGGATGCCGATGGTGCAGTAGAGCCCGGTGAAGATGTCGGCGAAGGCCACGCCGATCTTCATCGGCTCGGCGCCGGGCTGGCCGTCCGGCTGGCCCGTCACCGACATGATGCCGCCCATGCCCTGGATCATGAAATCATAGCCGGCGCGCTGCGCGTAAGGGCCGGTCTGGCCGAAGCCGGTGAGCGAGCAATAGATGAGGCGCGGATTGACGGCCTTCAGGCTGTCATAGTCGAGGCCGTATTTCTTCAGGCCGCCAACCTTGAAATTCTCCATCACGATGTCGGACTTGGCCGCGAGTTCGCGGATCAGCCACTGGCCGTCCTCGGTGGCCATGTCGATCGCCACCGACCACTTGCCGCGGTTGGCGGAGAGGAAATAGGCCGCGTCACCCTTGCTGCCGTCGGCGTTGGTGATGAAGGGCGGGCCCCAGCCGCGCGTGTCGTCGCCTTTGCCGGGCTTTTCGACCTTGATCACCTCCGCGCCGAAATCGGCGAGGATCTGCGTGGCCCAGGGCCCCGCCAGCACGCGGCTGAGGTCGAGAACACGAAGACCGGACAGCGGACCCGCCATGAATGAACTCCCCTTGCAAAAGCGTTCCTTCTAGCCGCCGGGACAGGTCTTCGCCAAGGGCCGCGGGTGAATGGCCTCATGCGCAGGGGCGAAGGCGCGCGGCCAGAAGCAGCCTGGGCCGGTTTCAGCCGACTGCCCGGCGCCCTAGATTGCGCCCCACAGGGCCTCGTCGATCTCGATCCCTTCCGCCTCCGCCAGCGCCAGCTTTTCGGCATAGGGGTTCTTGTGGCGCTCGCCGCCCACCGCGAAGGACGGGTCCACCGGGCAGCCGATTCCGATGTTTTCCCGCACCGCGAAGGGCAGCATGTAAAGGCCGTGGCGCACGTTGCGCAGGAAGGCGCGGCCGTTGGCCCTCACCTCGCGCATGATGGCGGGGGCGAGGAACGCGCAGGAGACCTGCTGCAGGTCGAGGCCCAGCGCATCGCGCGTGAGGTCCAGCGCGCGGCGTTCATCGCCCAGCGCCTCGGCCAGGAACTTGAGGCCGGTATAGCCGCAGGCCTCGAGCCAGACAGTGGCCCAGGCGATCTCCGCCGCGTCGGGAATGCTGCCGAGTTTCGTGGCGAGTTCGGCTTCCGCCGTCTTGATATCCATGCGCATGGGCTGAGTGTAGGGCGGAAGACTGCAGGTGGCTAGATGCGCCGGCCGCATGTCCTCTCCCGCGGCGCGGGAGAGGAAGGGGACCCAAAGCAGTTGGGGGAGGTGAGGGGAAGCAGGCTCCGAATGGCGTGACGTGGGGTCCCTCATCTCCCCGTTGCCTGGCCGGCAACGGGTCCCTTCTTCTCCCGCTGAATGAGCGGGAGAAGATGGCGATCACACGCCGCGGGCGGCCATGGAGCCGAAGCGCTGCTTGATGCGGCGGGTGAGCTGGTCGCGCACTTCGCGGTAGCTGTCGAGGATCTGCTCGCGGCTGCCGGTGGTGATGGAGGGGTCGAGGGTGGGCCAGTATTCCGCCTCGATGGCCATCGTGCGGGTCATTTCCAGCGCGCGGTGATGGGCCTCGGGCGAGAGCGAGATGACGAGGTCGAAGCTCGAATCCTCGAGATCCTCGAAGCCTTGCGGACGGTGCCTGCCCAGGTCGATGCCCATCTCGTCCATCACCGCGGTGACGAAGGGATCGGGCGTGCCGGGCCGGACGCCGCAGGAGGCGACATAGACGCGCTGGCCATAGAAATGCTTCATGATGGCGGCCGCCATCACAGAACGGATCACGTTCTGGGTGCAGGCGAAGAGCACGGCGCTGGGAAGATCTCCCGCCACGGCCTCGGCCTAGCCCCGCCAGTGCAGGACGCAGACGAGGGTGAAGAGGCGGCGCGCCGTGTCGAAGTCGACCTCCACCTTGCCGTTGAGCCGCTCGCGCAGCAGTTCGCTGCCCTCGTTGTGAAGGCCGCGGCGGGCCATGTCGATGGTTTCGATTTGGCTGGGCGTGGCGGTGCGGATCGCCGCGTAATAGCTTTCGCAGATCATGAAATAGTCCTTCACGATGCGGCGGAACGGCGACATGGAGAGGCCGATCAGCGTGAGCCGGTCCTCCGCCTCGTTCAGCACGTCGAGGATCAGGCGGCCGTCGGCGGTGGAGAGCTTCAGGCGGTAGGGGCCTTCGGGCTTGGCGAGAAGCGTGAAGCTGTTCTCCTCCACGAGGTCATAAATGGCGACGCGGCGCTCATGCTCTGCTTCGGGGGAGGGGCCGGAGCCGATCGAGGAATCGAGTTCGACCGTGCAGAGGCGATTCTTGGGCTTGTCCGTCATGAGGCGAGCATAGACGCGGGCACCGGGTCCGATCCAGAGCGACGAAAGAGCTATCACCTTGCCGCATGGCGGACCCTGCGACGTCCTCTCCCCCGGAGGGAAAGAGGAACAGGATTATGCTCAGGCGCTGTCCTCGTCATCCAGCAGATGAGCCGGCACGGCCTTCGCCGCCCAGGCGGGGCCGAGATCGGCCATCTGGCATTCGAGGCATTCGACGGTGAGGCGCACCGTGGCGCCCTCCGAGAAGGTCAGCAGCACCTCGCCCGAGGGCGCATCCGTCTCGGCGAAGGTGATGGAGAGGAGCGAGAGAACCTCCTCCTTCTCCAGGTGGCCCATGTTCAGGGTCTTGACCGCGAGCACGCGGTCGAAGTGCAGCCCCGTGCGGCGGCGCTGCGGCTCCGCCGTCTCGTCCCAGGCGAAGCGGTTGGCGATCACCACGAACTGCTTGCGCTTCGGGGTGTAGCTCATGTCGCCGGCGAGCAGCACGGCGTCCTGCATCTGGGCCGAGATGACGGCCAGGTCTTCGACGTCGAGGGCGGAGAGACGCAGCATGGCCAGGTCAGCCCGAGATGCGCGTCACGTCGGCGCCGCAGGCGGAGAGCTTCTCCTCCAGCGTCTCGAAGCCGCGGTCGAGGTGGTAGACGCGGTTGATCATGGTCTCGCCTTCCGCCGCCAGCCCCGCGATGACGAGGGAGACCGAGGCGCGAAGGTCGGTGGCCATGACGGGGGCGCCGGTGAGCTTCTTCACGCCGCGCACTTCCGCCGTGTCGCCGTGGAGGTGGATGTCAGCGCCCAGGCGGGCCAGTTCCTGCACATGCATGAAGCGGTTCTCGAAGATCGTCTCGCGGATCATGGAGGTGCCGTTCGCCATGCTCATCAGCGCCATGAGTTGCGCCTGGCAGTCGGTCGGGAAGCCGGGGTAGGGCTGGGTATCGACCTTGACCGGCTCCAGCGCATGGCCGTTGCGGTGGATGCGGATGCCCTCGTTCAGGGCCTCGACGCCGATTCCGGCGCGGCGCATCACGTCGATCACCGCCCCCAGATGGCTGGCGTTGGCGTCCTTCAGCAGCACGTCGCCCCCGGTCATGCCGGCGCACATGGCGTAGGTGCCGGTCTCGATCCGGTCCGGGATGACCGTGTGTTCGGCGCCGGCGAGGCTGGCGACACCCCTGATCTTCAGGGTGGAGCTGTGTATGCCCTCGATCCGGGCGCCCATCTTGACGAGGCACTCGGCCACGTCGCCGATCTCGGGCTCGGCGGCGGCGTTCTCGATCACCGTGTCGCCGTCCGCCATCACCGCGGCCATCAGGGCCGCATGGGTGGCGCCCACCGAGACCTTGTCGAAGGCGATGTGGGCGCCCTTGAGGCCCTTCTTCGCCTTGGCCAGCACATAGCCGCCTTCGATGGCGATCTCCGCGCCGAGCTTCTCCATGGCCATCAGGTGCATGTCGACGGGGCGGGTTCCGATGGCACAGCCGCCGGGGAGCGACACCTTGGCCTCGCCGCAGCGGGCGAGCAGGGGCCCGAGCACCCAGAAGCTGGCGCGCATCTTGGAGACGAGTTCGTAAGGGGCGGAGGTGTCGGCGATGTCGCGGGCGGTCAGGTGCATGACGTCGCCCGCCATGCCGTTCTGGCCGGCGCGCTTTCCGGCCACCATGATGTCGATGCCGTGATTCTGCAGGATACGCTGGAGGAGCCGCACATCCGCGAGGCGGGGCACGTTGGACAGGGTGAGCGTACCCGGCGTCAGCAGCGACACGATCATCAGCGGCAGGGCCGCGTTCTTGGCGCCCGAGATCGGAATGGTTCCGTTCAGGCGGTTGCCGCCGCGGATGCGGATACGATCCATGTGTTCAAATCCCCTGCTGCGCAAGGCCCACCCCGGGAATCACCCCCGGCGGCCGGCATCCTGCCCCAATTGCGGCGCTAACAAGCACAAATGGCTCAATTGGGGCAACCATCCTCGGTTTCGGGGGGGTCGGTGGCATCGGGCGGCGCCTGGCGCGTCTTCGCCTGCTCCTTCCGCCGGGCGATATTGGCCTTGAGCGCCTTCGCGAGCCGCTCCTTGCGCTGGTCCGACCTGATTTTTTCTCCCGCCATGCGACGGTTTTCGTGCGAGATCGCCTCATCGTCAAGCTACGGGGTTGCGCAGGGCCTCCGCCTGTGGCATGTGTCCGCCCGCTTCGACGTTGGTGCGCTGCCGTAGCTCAGTGGTAGAGCACTCCCTTGGTAAGGGAGAGGTCGGGAGTTCAATCCTCCCTGGCAGCACCATTTATCCCATTAAAATCAAGAACTTAAGAAACCCGGCACTATGCCGGGTTGCATGATTGAAGTGCGTTGCTGCACCACGCCTGAACGTGGCGGAATTGATCTCGTCCCGGTCAATAAATCGGGGAGCATCCTCTGATGCTTCAGCACCCGAGTTGGGACGTCAGTTTGGAAAAATCTGATCAGTAAGAGCCGCAGATATATCCGTAACTTCCTGTATTTGTTTACAAATCTAACAAAATCTAACACTCGTTGCTTCCAGAGCCGTGGCTTTTTGATAACATACTTTCAGGCTCTTGAATGGAATCATCGCGACGATGCCCCTCAGAATTGATGCCACGTTTGTCGATGTGTGGACCGAGTTCATATGCCTTCGTGAACAAGGTGTGATTGAAGATCTCGACGAAAAATCCCAAAGCATAATCTACGTCGTTGCCGCGGCCGAGGCGCGCCATGAACACATCACGAAGAGGGGCGTTCTGAAGGCGCTCAAGCCCAGGTCCATTCAGCCAATGACTGTGCGGATGGCGGAACTTTTAAGAGATGGCTGGCTCAGCGCGGAAGAAGACGCAAACGACCGTCGCGTGAAAAACCTTCGCCTGACCCAAAAATCAATCATGATGATCAACATTCTTTCCCACACGCTCAAGAAAGTGGTGAAAACCGCCACGGTTCTTGCTGCGGCCATGATGGCGTTGCTGTTGGACTTCGAGACGTCGGTTTTTCGTCCCTACGCCATGGAACTCCTCACCATTTGAATTGGCAAAGCGAGGCTCACCCGTCATCCCTCGCTTTCAGGGCGGTGTGGCCAGCGCACGGGTCATCCTTCAGGAAACGGTCGAGGGCGGCGATGAAGCTCCGGTCTTCGTAGAGCCTGTGGCGGCGGTCGCGGAACAGCTGGGCGGCGTGCCGGCGCAGGGCTTCGTCCGTGCCGAGGCGGGCCAGCAGGTCCACGTAGCCCTCGGCTGAGGAGGCGATCAGCTCGTCCGCGCCGATCATCCGGAACATGGCGCTGCTGTGGCGGCCGCGCATCGTGGTGCCGTCGAGGGTGGCGAGCGGCACGCCGTAGCGAATGTTCTTGAGGCTGGTGTTGCCGCCGCTCCAGCCGACGCTATCGACGCAGACGTCCATCGACCGCATCAGCCTGTCGAAGTCGCGCGGCTTCTGGCGCGGCAGGAAGGTGACGTGCCGCGCGGCGTCCAGCCCCTGCGCGGCGAAGGCGGCCTCGAGCCTCTGCCGCAGCACCGCCGTGGTGTAGGAGGGCGAGCCTTCCAGGAACACGAAGAGGGCGTCCGGCACCGCGCGCGCGATGCGCGGCAGGATGCCGTCATGGCGCGGCAGATACTTGAACAGCGACTGGAGGCAGCCATAGAGGATGCGCCCCTCCGGGAGGCCGAAGGCGGCCCGGTCCACGGGATCGGCGGTTTCGTCCTCGTCCGCGTCCTCGAGATAGAGCGCCAGATTGGGCATGCGCACCAGGCGCTCGGCATAATGGTCCTGCGCGTCGGCGGGCTCCATCAGGTCGCTCGAGAGGTAGAAATCCATCTCCGGCGAGCCCGTGGTGACCGGGTGGCCCCAGGCCGTGAACTGGCGCGGCGCGATGCGGTGGAGCGAGAGGAAGCGGCTCACCGGCGTCATGCCGACGTCGGTCAGCATCAGGTAGTCGAGCGCGTCGCCGCGCATCTGGTCCACCACCTCATGAGGGTTCGCGCGCGACCAGGAGAGTTCCCGGTGGGTGCCGAGGGCTGCGAATTTCCCGCCGAGTTCGTCCTGGCCGGGCTCGAAGCTGTAGGTGAAGAAGTCATAGTCGCCCCGGGGCAGCTGGGCGAACCAGTTATAGGCCCAGTTGGCGCCATTGTGGTTGCGCAGGCGCTGCGAGGCGATGCCGACGCGGATCCTGTCCCGCCCGGGGGGCCTCGCCGGCGGCTCATGCGGCGGGATCGCCAGCAGCCGGGCCGCGACGCGCGAGAGCTTCTCCATCGTCGGGCGGTCGTTCAGCTGGTGATAGGCGAGGTAGAAGCCGGTGAGATGGCGGATGGCATGTTCGGAGACGCGTTTCTCCGCGGCGCCGGGCGGTGCGTGGTCCTGGTATTTCGCCACCAGTTCGTCGAGCGTCGCCTCCACCCGCTCCCGCGTGCCGGCGAGTTCGGCTTCGGAGGCATAGATCGCGGGGATCTTGTCGACGGAGAGGAGCTTGATGCAGTCTTCCGCCACGGCCTCCGCGTCCGGGTTGCCGGCGGCGATGATCCGCACGCCCTGGCCGTAATCCTCCAGCGCCGCGGCTGCCTGCCCGATCTCTCCTTTCAGCGCGCCGCGCGCGCCGTAGAAGCCCGGCCTGTCCGGCGCCAGCGCGATCGCGCGGTCATAGCTGGCCAGCGCCTCCTCGAAGCGGCGGAGGTTCTTCAGCGTGTCGCCCCGGCCGAGCTGCGCCTCGGGCGAGTCCGGGTGTGCGGCGATGGCGGCATCGAAGGCCGCCAGGGCCTCCTCATGCCGGCCCAGCTCGTTGAGCAGGCCCGCGCGGCGGAGCGCGGGGGAGAGCCAGGGAGGGTCGAGTTCCAACGCCTTGTCATAGCTCACCAGGGCGGCGGAGATTTCCTTCTTGCCCTCGAAGGCGCGGCCGATGCGGTAATAGGGCTTGGGATTTTCCGGCTGGGCGATGATGGCCACATCGCACAGCGCCATCGCGCCGTCATGGTCGCCTTGCCGGGACAGAAGCCGCGCCTTGGCGAGCAGCGCCTCGATGTTGCGCGGCTCGTGCTCGAGCAACCGGGTGTATTCGGCGACGGCGTCAGCCTCGCGGCCGGCGGTTTCCAGCATCTCGGCCCGCGTCAGGCGGGCGGCGGTGAAAGCGGGGTCGATGGCGATGGCGCGGGTGACGGCGGCGAGCGCCTCCTCCTCGCGGCCGAGCAGGTGAAGGCACTGGCCCAGGCTGCGGTGGGCCTCCGCGTGGCGCGGGTTCGCCGCGATGGCCCTCTCCAGGCAGGAGACGGCCTCCGCCGGCTGCTCCATCTCCTGCAGCAGGGCGGCGGCGTTCACATGGGCTTCGGCATAGGCGGGCTTGAGGGCGATGGCCTTCCGGTAATGCTCCAGCGCCTCCGCCTTGCGGCCGAGGAGGGAGAGGCTGTTGGCGAGGTTGTTGTGGGCCTCGGCGAAGCCGGGCTTCAGCCGCAGCGCGGCCCGGTAGCTCTCGGCCGACTGCTCGATCCTGCCCGTGTTCCGCTCGGCGAGGCCCCGGTTGACGAGCAGTTCGGCCGAGCCGGGCATGAGCCTGACGGCGGCCTCGAAGCTGGCGCGGGCCGCCTCGTGCTGGCCGAGCTTCATCAGCACCAGGCCGCGGTCCTTGAGGGGTTCGACGCGGCGCGGGTTGAGGCGGGCCGCCATGGCGAAGGCCGCCGCCGCGGCCTCCAGCCGGCCCGCCTGGTAGAGGGTCACGGCGAGCGCATAGGCCACGTCATAGTTCCGGGGATCGAGCTTCAGCAGGCTTTCATAGGCCTTTGCCGCGGCGGCGAAGTCACCCCGCGCCTGGCTGGCGCGCGCCGCGTTCATGAGAAGCAGGTTGCCGGACATTCCCTGAAAAGCTCCCGTTCGAATTGCGGCGGAAACTAGCCTAGTTTCACAGGGAGGGAAATCCGGATCGCTTCAGTTGAACTTCCGGCTGAGACAGCGCGAGCCCGCCGCCCCGAAGCGCCAGGGAAGGTCCGCCGCGCGCGTGATGCCGATGCGGGGGCCCGCCACGATCTCACGCTTCGCGGCGCTGGTGCCCAGGGCGAAGGGTGGGGCGAGAAGCGAGAGCCCGTCATGCGCGCCGGTGATGGCGAGCGCCTGCGCCAGCCTGCCGGGTCCGGCGCAGAGCCGTGAGGTTTCCTCCGTTCCGCGCCGGGCGCGCATGACGTCGAGACCCCTTGTGGGCTCCAGCGCGCGGATCAGCACGGCGGAGCCCGGCAGGCACACGGCATTGAGGCACCAGTGCAGGCCGTAGATGCGGTAGACGTAGCCCGTCCCCGGGCCCGCGAACATCGAGGCGTTGCGCGCCGTGGGCCCCTTGAAGCTGTGCGAGGCGGGATCGTCCGGGAGATAGGCCTCGGTCTCCACGATGAGGCCGCCGATGCCGCCCACCGTCAGCTCCCGCCCGATCAGATCGGCGGCGACGGTGAGCGCGTCGCGCGCGAAGAAGTCCCGTCCCGGCATTTCGCTCATCCCGCTGGAACCGCGGCGCGGCCCTTCCGTTCCTGCCATATCGCGTTGTCCCGCAGGGTGCCAATGAACCAAGCCAATCTTCAGCTCGAAGGCCTGCTCATGGCCTGTGCCGCCCTGAACCGCCTGCTGGTGGAGAAGGGGATCGCCACCACGCATGAGATCGACACGGCGCTGCGACGGGCGGAGGCGCGCATCACCTCCGACGACCGCTTCCAGGACGCGGACATCAGCCTCGCCAACCGCGACGCCATGTGCTTCCCGATCCGCCTCCTGCTGCTGGCCAACGGCGAAGAGGACTGCGCGGCGGCGAGCTTCGGCGACCTCGCGCGGCAGGTGGGCCTCACCAAGCAACCCTTCAACGACCAGCGGTGAGGCTCCATGGGCCAGGCGGGCATTGCCGCGACCGCCATGCGCAACGCCATCTGCGCGGCGCGGCCCCTGCGCCGCTGAGAGGGGCTCAGTTTTCGGGCGGCGGGGCCGTCGCCCAGCGCGCGGCGGCCTGGTCGTCGCTGTCCTTGGCCTCGACCCAGCTGGCGCCTTGCGCGCCCTCCTCGAGCTTCCAGAACGGGGCCTTGGTCTTGAGCCAGTCGATGAGGAAGTGGCAGGCCTCGAAGGCCGCCTCCCGGTGGGCCGAGGCGGTGATGACCAGCACGATGTCATCGCCCGGTTCCAGCCGCCCGTAGCGGTGGATGACCAGCGAGGCGTCGATGGGCCAGCGCGCGAGGGCTTGTGCCTCGATCTCCTCCAGCGCCTTCTCCGTCATGCCGGGGTAGTGCTCCAGCGTCATGGCCTTGACGTCCGCGCCGCCGGAGAGGTCGCGCACCGTGCCGAGGAACATCACGGTTCCGCCGATGTCGGTGCGGCCGGCCTTCAGCGCCGCGAGCTCGGCGCCTGCGTCGAATGGTTCTTCCTGTACCCGGATCATGCTGCGATCATGCCCTGATGTCTTTCCTGCTTCAATTGCCCGGCGGCGTTTCGGTGGTGCGCAGCCGCGCGAAGCCGCCTTCCGGATTGTCGAGGATGTCCGGAATGTCCGGATAGATGCGCGGTGCCGCCCAGTTGCCCTTCACCACCACGGGCACGGGCAGGGGGGCCGTCTCCGCCGGGAGTAGCGCCGCCTTGATGTCCACCGCGCGGCGCAGCAGGTCCACCGTGCCGGAGAGCGAGAGCCGCAGCGCCTGCGCCACGACCTCGCCCCCCGTGAGGGTGGCGACGCCATCGGCCAGCGTGACGCTGGCATCCACCGTGTCGAGCGGCGAGCCGCCGGGGGCCGCGGCCCAGCCGTCGAGGATTTTTTCCCGCACGGCGGCCACGGTGCCGCCGAGATCGGTGCCCGCGAGCCGGCCCTGGGTGAGCGACAGGCTGGCGGAGCCGCGGAGCGTGCCCACCAGCTCTTCCTGGGTGCGGCCCTGCGCGGAGAGATCTGCCGTGAAGCTGCCGGTGCCGGTGAGCGCCCTGAAGCCCGTCAGCGCGCCGAGCAGCGGTTCGAGTTCGGCATTCTCCGCCTTGAAGGAGAGCGAGCCCGCGGGCGGCAGCACCACGGCATCGGCCTCGGCGGCGAAGGTGGCGGTGCCGCCATTGGCGAGGCGGAAGGCGCCCGAGGCACCGAGCCTGCCATCCTTCACCGTGGCGGCGAGGCGGGAGACCCCCGCCGTGAGCCCGCCATAGGCCACCCCGCGCGCGAGCACGCTCACCTCCGCGTCGAAGGCGCGCAGCAGCTGCAGCGGCAGGACGTCGCGGCCCCAGCTGCCGGGCTCGGCGCCGGAGGCGGGCACCAGCGTGTCGAGCCAGACGGCTTCCGCCTGGAGGTTCGCCTGCAGCTTCGGGCGCTCGCCGCGGAGATCGGCCACCACGTCGCCCGCGCCGCGGAACTGGCCGAAGGTGACGGCGGCGTTGCGGATGGCATAGGCGCGGCCCGCGCTGTCCAGCGCGCCCTCGATGGTGAGCGGGGCGGGAAGGACCGTCTCGCGGGACAGCGGCAGGCCCGCCCAGCGCGCCGCGTCCGCCGGCGCTCCGCTGGTGAGGCTCAGGGACCCCGCAAGGTTCAGCACCTTCGCCGTGGCAAGCCGCCCGCTGAAGCTCGCCGAGGCGGCGTCCGTCTCGATGGCGAGATCGAGGGGCGAGCCGTCCGCGTTGACGCGCGGCAGGGACTTGAGGCCGAAGTCGACCCGCGCCACGCGCGCATTGAGCACGGCCGAACCCACGAAGCTGACGCCGCCATCCGCGCCCACGGTCATCAGCCCGGCCACATTGCCGACGGCAAGGCTCTGGCTGTTGCGGGCATCGAAATAGCGGAAGCGCGCCTGCTCCAGCGACAGGCTGAGGCCCGCGCCCGGGCTTGCCTCCGGAAAGTCCCAGCTGGCCCGGCCGCGCTCATCGATGAGCAGCGCGAATTCCGGCTCGCTGAGTTCCACCTTCGAGAGGTCGGGATTGCGCGAGAGAAGCTGCCCGAGCGTGACGGGGATGCGGAGCGACTTCGCCGTGGCCAGGCTGTCCTGCTCGGGCGTGATGCCGGACAGGGCGGGCTCGTCGATGCGGATCGCGAGCGGCGAGAATTCGAGATGCGCGCCGCCCTTGGCGGAGAAGCTGCGGCCGAGCTGCTGCGTGGTGACGCGGTCGAGCGCATCCACCGCCCAGCTGGGCGAGAGCATGACCCAGGCGACGGTCGCCGCCGCCACCATGGCGACAGCGGCCCCGCCCACCACCAATTGCCGTCCGTCCATCGCAAACTCCAGAAATCGCGCCGCTTGTGAGCGGGACTTGCGGCCCTTCTGTGACATGGCTAGACCCCCCTCGACGCCCGCATTCCGGAGTGAGCCTTACATGACCGATCGCCCCTTGTGGACCCCCGATTCAGACCGCGCCGCTTCCTCCAGCCTGTGGCGCTTCATGACGCCGCTCGGGTTCACCACCTTCGAGGAGGTGCTGCGGTTTTCGGTGGAGCGGCCGGAGCAATTCTGGTCCGCGCTGTGGGATTTCTGTGGCGTCAGGGCGCAGGCGCGCGGCGACGCCGTGCTGGTCGACGCCGGCCGGATGCCGGGGGCGAAATTCTTTCCCGATGCGCGGCTGAACTATGCCGAGAACCTGCTGCGGAAGTCCGACGACACGGATGCGCTGGTGTTCCGCGGCGAGGACCGGGTGAAGCGCCGCATGAGCTGGCGTGAACTCAACCAGGCGGTGGCGCGGCTCCACCGCGCGCTGGCCGGCGCGGGCGTCAAGGCGGGCGACCGCATCTGTGCCATCGTGCCCAACATGCCGGAGGCGATCGTGAGCTTCCTCGCGGCCTCGTCACTCGGCGCCATCTGGTCGTCCTGCTCGCCCGATTTCGGCGAGCGCGGCATCCTCGACCGCTTCGGCCAGATCGCGCCCAGGGTGCTGATCACCTGCGACGGCTATTACTATGCGGGCAAGACGATCCGCATGGGCGAGAAGATCTCGAACGTGCTGAAGGAGCTCGGCAGCATCGAGCGCGCGCTGGTCATCGACTACATCGGCGAGGCGGAGGCCGTCGCCGGGGCCCTTCCCCATGGCGAAACCCTTGCCGGCTTCGTCAGCGGCCACAGCGATGCGCCGATCAGCTTCGCGCAGCTGCCCTTCGACCATCCGCTCTACATCCTCTATTCCTCGGGCACGACGGGAATCCCCAAATGCATCGTGCATTCGGCAGGCGGCATCTTGCTGAAGCACCTGTCCGAGCATGTGCTGAACACCGACACGAAGCCCAGCGACAAGCTGTTCTACTTCTCCACCTGCGGCTGGATGATGTGGAACTGGCTGGTCTCGGGGCTCGCCGCGGGCGCCACGCTGCTGCTCTATGACGGATCGCCCTTCCACCCCTCCGAGCGGGCGCTCTTCGACTATGCCGACGCGGAGGGGATGACGATCTTCGGCACCTCGGCCAAATACATCGACGCGGTGAAGAAGAGCGGCCTGAGGCCGAGGGAGACGCACAGTCTCGCCACGCTGCGCGCCATGCTGTCCACTGGTTCTCCCTTGAGTGCCGAGAGCTTCGACTTCGTCTATTCCGGCATCAAGGCGGACCTGCAGCTCGCCTCGATCTCGGGCGGCACCGACATCTGCGGCTGCTTCGTGGGCGGAAACCCCTTGCAGCCCGTGTGGCGCGGCGAGATCCAGGGGCCGATGCTGGGCATGGCGGTGGACGTCTATGACGAGCAGGGAAAACCCGTGCGCGGGGAGAAGGGGGAACTCGTCTGCGTCAGGCCCTTCCCCTCCATGCCGGTGATGTTCTGGAATGATCCGGACGGGGCCAAGTATCACAATGCCTATTTCGCGCGCTTCCCCGGCATCTGGTGCCATGGCGACTTCGCGGAGATCACGCCGCATGGCGGCATGATCATCCACGGCCGGTCGGATGCGACGCTGAACCCCGGCGGCGTCAGGATCGGAACGGCGGAGATCTATGCGCAGGTGGAGCAGGTGCCCGAGGTGATCGAGGCGCTGGCCATCGGCCAGGACTGGGACAATGACGTGCGCGTGGTGCTGTTCGTCAGGCTGAGGCCCGGCGTCGCGCTGGACGAGGTGCTCATCGCGAGGATCAGGAAGCAGATCCGCGAGGGCGCGTCACCCCGCCACGTGCCGGCCAAGATCGTGGCCGTGGCCGACATTCCGCGCACCAAGTCCGGCAAGATCACCGAACTCGCCGTGCGCGACGTGGTGCATGGCCGCGAGGTGAAGAACAAGGAGGCGCTCGCCAACCCCGAGGCGCTGGAGCTCTATGTGGACTTGGGCGAACTGAAGGTGTGATCTCCATGGGAACGTCATCCCGGCCTGCGCCGGGGGTGACGCCCTTCTGGGGTGGACTCTATGACGTGATGTGCGGCTCGTGCAGCGTGCGCGAGAGCAGGATGACGGGCAGGAGGCCCACCGCCACGATGGTGAGGGCGGGAAGCGCGCTCTCCTCCAGCTGGTCCAGCGAGGCCAGCATGAAGACGGTGGTCGCCAGCGTCTCGAAATCGAAGGGGCGGAGGATGAGGGTCGCCGGAAGCTCCTTCATGCAGTCGACGAAGACGAGGAGCGCGGCGGAGACGAGGGCGGGCCTGAGGAGCGGCAGGTGCACCTCGAAGAAGGCGCTGATCGGGCCGCGGCCCAGCGTGCGGGCGGCGGCGGCGACATTGGGCGTCACCTTCTGCAGGCCGGTCTCGATGGCGCCGAAGGACACGGCGAGGAAGCGCACCACATAGGCGAAGATGATGGCGGCGATGGAGCCCGAGAGCAGGAGCCCGGTCGAGACGCCGAAATTGTCCCGCAGGAAACTGTCCAGCGCATTGTCGAAGGCGGCGAGCGGGATCAGCACGCCGATGCCCAGCACCGTTCCCGGGATCGCATAGCCCATGCTGGCGAGGCGGATGATCCTCTTGGTCAGTCCCTTCCGCATGGCGCGGTTGGCGTAGCCGAGGATCAGCCCCAGCACCACGGCGAAGAGGGCGGCGAGACCCGCCAGAACGAGGGAATGATAGACCGCCTTGAGATAGGTGACGGACCACGCATCCTCGAGGCGGGAGACGGCGAAGCTCATCAGCACGAGGGCCGGCACCACGAAGCCGATGAGGATGGGGAGCGCGCAGACGATGACGGCCAGCACGCGCTGCCAGCCGTTGAGGCGGATGCGGTCCGGCTGGCGCGGGCGCTGCGAGGGCAGCACGAAGGACTGCTTGCGCCGCGCGGTGCGTTCGAACCATACCAGCGCGAAGATGAAGAGCAGCATCACCGCGGAAATCTGCGCGGCACCGCCGAGGTTTCCCTGGCTGAGCCAAGTGGTGTAGACGCCCAGCGTCAGCGTCCTGACGCCGAAGAAGCCCGCCGCACCGATGTCGTTGAGGCATTCCATGAGGGCCAGCGACACGCCCACCGCGATGCCGGGCCGCGCCAGCGGCAGGGCCACGGTGCGGAAGGCGCCCCAGGGCGTCTGGCCCAGCGCGCGCGCCACTTCGAGCTGTGTCGCGGGCTGGCGGATGAAGCTCGCCCGCGCGGTGAGGAAGACGTAAGGATAGAGCACCATGGAGAGCACGAAGATGGCGCCCCCCAGAGAACGGATTTCGGGGAACCAGTAGTCGGCCGGGCTCGTCCAGCCGAACACACCGCGAAGCCAGGTCTGCAGCGGGCCGGCATAGCTCAGGAAATCGACATAGGCATAGGCCACGATGTAGCCCGGCATGGCGAGGGGCAGCAGCGAGGCCCAGACGAAGAGCGGCCGCAGGGGGAAGCGGCACATGGTGACGAGCCAGGCGACGGCCGTGCCCACCACGAAGGTGATGAGGCCGACCCCCGCCATGAGCCCCACCGTGCGCGCCACATAGCCCGGGAGAACCGTGGCGATGAGGTGCGGCCAGACGTTCTCCGTCGGCGTCAGCGCGAGGAAGATGATGGTGAGCACCGGCAGCGCCAGCGCCAGGCCGGTGACGAGGGCGGCGGCGGAGAGCAGCCTTTCGCTCAGCGGGCGGGGCGGGCCTTTCGGCACGGGAAACACGTCGGCGCTGGCCATGGCAGGCTATTCCGCGAGAACGCGCGTGGTGGGGAAGGTGACCTCCGCCAGCGTGCCCTTGCGCGGCTCGCTCGACAGCTGGAAGGTGGCGCGGTTCGCCTCGACGAGGGCCTTGGTGAGCGGCAGGCCGAGGCCCGTGCCCTGCACGTCGCGCCCCTCGGTGACGACGCGGCTGAACGGCTCCAGCGCGGATCTCAGCTGGTCCTCGTCCATGCCGATGCCGGAATCCTTCACCTTGAGCTTCAGCTCGCCCGAGGCCATGAACTGGGCCGAGATCACCACCTGACCGCCGGGATCGGTGAACTTGATGGCGTTGGAGACGAGGTTGATCATCACCTGCCGCATGGAGCGGAGATCCGCCACGACGTTCGGAAGGTCGGCGGGGAACGACTTGCGCAGCACCACGCGCGCCGCGGTGGCCTGTTCCTGCAGCATCTTCAGCGCATGGTCGGCGACGTCGCCCAGCGCCACCGAGGTGAAATTGAGCTCGAGCTTTCCGGCCTCCACCTTGGAGAGGTCGAGGAGGTCGTTGATGAGGGAGAGGAGATGCGCGCCGCTCGCGTGGATGTCCTGCACGTAGCCGCGGTATTTCTCGTTGTCGATCTCGCCGAAGCGGCCGAGCCGCATCACCTCCGAGAAGCCCATGATGGCGTTGAGCGGCGTCCTCAGCTCATGGCTGACGCTGGCGAGGAACTCGGACTTCTGGCGGCTCGTCGCTTCCGCGCGCTCCTTGGCGTCGCGCAGTTCGGCCTCGGTCTTCTTCCACTGGGTGATGTCGCGCACCACCGCGCAGAAGGCGGCCTGCGAGCGCGGCGCTTGGAGCTTGCCGATGGTGAGGAACAGCGGCACGGTTCCGCCCTGGCGGACGGTTGCCGTCACCTCGCGCCCGTCATTGAAGACGCTGGCAAGGCCGGGGCCCTGAAGCGCGGAGAGATAGTCGCGCACCGTCTTGCGGCTCTCGGGCGCCAGAAGGTCGAGGAAGGGCTTTCCGGCCACCTCGGCGATGCGATAGCCGAAGATCGCCTCCGCCCCGGCGCTGAAGGTGTGGATGCGCGCTTCCGGGTCGAGGGTGATGATGCCGTCGGCCGCGGTGTCGAGGATGGCCCTCAGCTCCTGGTCGGCCTCGGAGGGCGCCTGGCGGACGGGAAGCTGGATCACCTCCGCCGTGGGCTTCTGCCCGTGCGGGGCTTCGGCGGCGTCGGGCGGCGGCACCAGCGTGGGCGCCATGCGGGGTTCGCCCGGGGTCCGGGCCGGCTCCGCCGCGGCGGCGGGCACGAGACGGAGTTCGTTCGCCAGCGCGCCGGGCTCGTCCGCCGGGGTGAGCAGAAACTGGCGGGCGGGGCCGCCGAGCCAGGGAATGAGCGTCATCTGCACGCCGGCGCGGACGTGGCGGCCGCCATCGGCGGCGATGTCGCCCGGGGGCAGGGATTGCGCCAGCCCGCCGAAGTGGCGCGACAGGCTCTCGTCATTGATCACGTCTTCCCCGGTCTCATAGGCGAAGAGCCGGGCCGCCGCGGGATTGGCGAAGAGAAGTTCCCCCTCGCGGGCCACCAGCACCGCTTCACCGCGATTCTCGAGCGGCAGGCGCACCTGGTCCGGGATGCGCTGCAGCTTGCGCCGGGCCGCGGATGCGGGCTCCACGGGCGCGGCGGGTTGCGGCGGGGAGGCAGGCGGGGCTGCCGGGGCGGGGCGGGGCGGCAACTGCCTGATCCCCTCCTCGAGGGTTTTTCCCAGCCGCTCGAACACGGCGGCGTCGGTTTCGGACATCGCCGGCCGCGCCGGCGCCTCGGGCGGGGGCGCCACTTCGGAAGGGGCCGGTGCTGGGGCCGGTGCGGGGGCAGCCTCCGGTTCCGCCGCCACAACGGGCGCGGCGGGTGGCGGGGCGGCCTGGACCGTGGCCGGGGCAGCGGCGTGGGTGGCGCTGAGGCGGCGTTCGAGGGCGCGACGCTCCGTCACGTCGTCCATCAGCATCAGCGCGAAGGCGGCCTCGGAGTCGGGACGGTCGAGGCGCTTCAGGGTGAGGCGGATGTCGCGCCGGCCCAGCTTCAGGGCGATCACCCGCGTCAGCGCCACGGTTCCGGCGGCCTCCGTGCGGTTCAGCAGGTCGTCCGCAAGATGCGGGTCGCCGAGGATGGCGGCGAGGCTTGCCCGCTGCCTGGTGCCCAGCAACAGAAGGGCCGCCGCGTTCATGTGGCGCAAGGCGCCGTCACGGCCCAGGAGAAGGGCGGCGGAGGGCAGGAGATCGAAGGCGGCGGCGACGTCCTCCACCGCCTGGACCGCGTCCTCCGCCTCGGGCGGGCGCGCCATGACGAGCAGGCCGGGCCGGCCATCGGCCAGCGCGTGAACCGTGCAGCGGCAGTGCACGGGGGCCGAGGCGCCGGAGGAGGGGAAATGCAGGAGCGCTGCTTCCATGTGGCCGCGCCGCAGGCTGCGGGCCATGGCGGCGATCCGCTCCACGCCGGGTTCGGCAAGGTCGAAGGGGCGGTCGACGAGGTCGAACAGCGTTTCCGCCCCGAAGAAAGCCAGCCCGGGCTGGTTGGCCCAGACGATCCGCGCGCGGGCACCATCCCAAAGCCAGGCGGCCTCGGGAGCCTCCCGCAGGTCTTCCAGCGTGGGGGCCGGGAACTCGGACAAACGCTTCACCCTTCCATTCGCTTCATCTTTACGATGACTTAACCAAAAACGAAACGAATTTCAGGGGCCGGACGCCATGATCCCGCCGCCCGCCCAGAGGTCGTGGTTTGCGCAGCGCAACATTTATGTTGCAATGCACAATAACCGATGCTATATGACGGTCATCAGGAGGTGGCCAGCGAGCTGCCCCACAGGAGAAAACCCATGTCCAAGAAGGCGAAAACCGAAATGAACACCGAAACCCAGGCCCAGGTGGCAAACCAGGTCGCGAGCTTTGCGCAGAAGTCCGTCGATCAGGCGCAGGCCGCCTTCGAGAAGGTCAGCGAAGTGGCGCATGGCAACGTCCAGCTGATGGACGCCGCCGCAAATGCCTACAAGAACCGCGTGACCGACATCCAGCTGAAGACGATGGAATTCGCCCAGCTGAACATGAACGCCGGCTTCGCCTTTGCCCGCAAGTTCTGGGCGGTGCGCGATCCCTCCGAAGTCATGACGCTCCAGCAGAGCTTCATCAAGGATCAGGCCGAAACGCTGCAGCGCCAGGCCTCCGAACTCGGCGAGCTTTCCATGGCGCTGGCCAAGGAATCGCTGAAGCCCGTGCAGGAAACCATGACCAAGTCCTTCGCGAGCTTCACCAAGGCCGCCTGAAGATCTTCACCAGGGGGGGCGCCGGCTGCATCCTCCCCGGCCGGACGCTCCACGTTGCAGGCCCGCCTCAAGGCGGGCCTTTTTTGTTGGCTTGAAATCCGCAGGCAATGGGGGTAGGAACGCCACCGACGCGCCGGTGTTGATCCCGGCGCGGGCCGTGATGCCGCCTTAGCTCAGTTGGTTAGAGCACTAGATTGTGGATCTAGGGGTCGCCCGTTCGAGCCGGGCAGGCGGTACCACCGGCCTCACGGCAGAAGCGCGGGCGCGGTCAAAATCTCGGGCGGTCAGTGTCCGGACTCGTTGCGCTTCAGCATGCCTTCCGACATGTGAAGCTCGTCCTCGATGGTGTTGAGCTGGCACAATATGGCGCGAATGTCGCGCTCGTCGCGCAGTCCGCTCATCGCCAGGCGAAGCACGTGAAGCTGCGCCCTGACCCGCGCGAAGGCGTCCTGAAGATCCGTCAGCGCAGGGGCGAGTTCCGCCGAATCAAACTGCCAACCCATCTCATCCTCCCGGGCGCCCCGTTGTACCGGCCCATTCCAGGCGGCAATGGCGCAATCTTGTGTTTATATTTGTACCTAGTGCAGGGGGGAAATGCAACCGCAGACAAAAAATATCCAGAACAGAGCGTAAATTCCGCTCAGGCCGGACTCTGGGCGAGCAGCCATTGCAGCCAGAGGAAGACGGCCACGATGACGGCGAGAAGCGCCGCGTCCAGCGGTTCGAAGACCCAGCGCTCGCGCGGCTGGCGCTTCCTCCGGCGGGGATCAGGGCGGTGTTCCTGAAAGCGCAGCTTCTTGACCATGTGCGTCGATCCGGTGATGACGTTCAGCAACGGGGCGTCCCTGAGGAAAGTTCCCGGCATGGCGAGCCCTACTCCTCGCCCGTGCGCCGGAAGCCCATGCGCCACAACAGGTCGGCCGCATGCCGGCCGAGACGGTCCACCTGGGCTTCATCCAGCCCGGGGATCACCACATGGGCCGCCTCGTGGATGGCGATGTCCAGGAGCGTCTTGTCGTCCAGCGCGGGGTCGACCTCGATCCGCCATTCATGCGGAAAGGCGAGCCCCCACATCCCCCGGTTCCGCTTGTAGCAATATCTGATTCTCCGCATCTCTCTCCCCTCCTCGAAAGCAGGTGATTAACTGCGGTGCCCCGGAATAGTTCTGGGATCAGAAGATCGCCTGCCCCGCGAGAACGCCGAGAACCAGGAAGATGAGGAAAATCGCGACCGCGATGTAGAACAGGATCTTGGCGACCCGCGCCGCGCCCGAAGCTACTCCGGTGAAGCCCAGAATGCCCGCGACGATCGAGATGATGAAGAAGATGAGGGCCCATTTCAGCATGCGTCAGTCTCCTGGGGCTGAGACGGGCGCAACGGCAGCGGAGGGGCGGTTGTTCCCCGCTCAGCCTCCGCCGAGGCCGCCGGCCTTCTCGATGAAGGCAATCACCTCGGGGAGGCCCTTCTGGCGCAGCAGGTCGGTGAACACATAAGGCCTTTGCCCGCGCACGCGCCGCGTGTCCGCTTCCATGACGTCGAGGTTGGCCATGACATGGGGCGCCAGGTCCGCCTTGTTGATGACGAGCAGGTCCGAGCGGGTGATGGCGGGGCCGCCCTTGCGCGGGATCTTCTCGCCCTGGCAGACCGAGATGACGTAGAGCGAGATGTCGGCCAAGTCGGGGGAAAAGGTGGCCGCGAGGTTGTCGCCGCCCGATTCGATGAAGATCACGTCGAGGTCAGGGTGGCGCTTCGTCATCTCGTCGACCGCGGCGAGGTTGATGGACGCATCCTCGCGGATCGCGGTGTGCGGGCAGCCGCCGGTTTCGACGCCCATGATCCGGTCCTCGGGCAGCGCCTGCAGCCGGTTGAGGATCAGCGCGTCTTCCTTGGTGTAGATGTCGTTGGTGATGGCGGCGACCGAATAGCGCGCGCGCATCGCCTTGCAGAGCTTCTCCGTGAGCGTCGTCTTGCCGGAGCCGACGGGCCCGCCGATGCCGACGCGCAAGGGGCCGTTCGGGGACTTGCTCATGTGCGGAACACCCTGCTGTGTTGGGTTTCGTGGCGCATCGCGGCGATGTCCGCCGCGATCGTGATGGAGCCAAGGTCGTCCAGCGTGGCGGACATCGCGCGTCCGGCCGTGGCGGCGATCACGGGTGCAAGGTCGCGCAGCACCGCGAGGCCCGCCGTTTGCCCGATGGGCACGAGGCGCACGGCGACCGAGGTGAGCGTCGCCGCGAAGCCCTGCAGGAAGGCGAGCAGCGCGTCTTGCCGGCCGATGCCCATCGCGGCGCAGGCCGCGCCCGCTGCTATTGGATAGGCGATCTCCTCCTCATGGAGCACGGGCGGCGCGAAGACGCCCGCCGCGATGCGGAAGGCGCGGCCGAGCTGCGTGGTCTCGAGATGCCGCTCGCGCGAGGGGGCCAGCGCAAGCGCAAGCTCGTTGAGGGCTGATGCGTCAGCCTCCCAGCAGCGCGAGAACAGCACCGCGTCGTTCCAGCCGGAGCCGCGGGTGAGGAGATCGCCGATCCAGCCTTCGAGGTCATCCGCATGGCGCAGCGTGCCCTCCTCGATCGCCCATTCGAGGCCGTGCGAATAGGCGAAGGCGCCGGTGGGGAAGGCGGGCGACATCCATGTGAGGAGCAGCAGGAGCTGCCGCGCATCAGTGCTCATGCGCATGATAGGCGCCGTGCTGCGGCGTGAAGGGTTCTGTCACCTCGGACACGGCCGCGCCCAGCTGTTCCAGCATCTGGCGGATCACGCGGTCGTGCCGGAGCAGGATGCGGCCCTCGCCGATCTGTGCGGGCAAGTGGCGGTTGCCGATGTGCCAGGCGAGTTCGACGAGGTGGCGCGGGTCGCGCGCGCGCGCCTCCATCAGCGCCTCGGGTGCTGCCACGACTTCCGCCACGCGGCCATCCTCCAGCACCAGCCTGTCGCCCTGTTCGAGCCGCACGGGCTTCTCGAAATCCACCAGCACGTCCTCGCCATTCGCCAGGGTGAGGCGCTTGCGCCGGATGTGGCGTTCGTCCGCGTCCAGCACCACGATGGCGAAGGGCTCGCCGCCCAAGGCTTCCGCACGGCGGAAGGATGTGGCGCGCAGCGTCATCAGTAGAGGAAGTAGCGCTGCGCCATGGGCAGCACATGGGCCGGCTCGCAGGTGAGGAGCTGGCCGTCGGCGCGCACCTCATAGGTCTCGGGGTTCACCTCGATCACGGGTGTCGCGTCATTGTGGATCATCGAGGCCTTGGAGATGCCGGAGCGCGTGTTCTCCACCGCGACGAACTGCTTCGCCACTCCAAGCTTCTGCCGCAGGCCGTCCTGCAGCGCGGCCCTGGACACGAAGGTGACGGATGAATTCTGCATCATGCGCCCGAAGCTCGCGAACATTGGGCGGTAATGCACGGGCTGCGGCGTGGGGATCGAGGCGTTGGGATCGCCCATGGGGGCCGCCGCGATGGAGCCGCCCAGCAGCACCATTTCGGGCTTCACGCCAAAGAAGGCGGGGTTCCACAGCACGAGGTCGGCGCGCTTGCCGACCTCGACGGAGCCCACCTCATGCGCGATGCCTTGAGCGATGGCCGGGTTGATCGTGTATTTGGCGATGTAGCGCTTGACGCGAGTGTTGTCGGCAGCGCCGTCACCCGCGAGGCTTCCGCGCTGAACCTTCATCTTGTGCGCCGTCTGCCAGCAGCGGATGATGACCTCGCCCACCCGGCCCATGGCCTGGCTGTCTGACGAGATCATGGAGATGGCGCCGAGGTCGTGGAGGATGTCTTCCGCCGCGATGGTCTCCTTGCGGATGCGGCTTTCGGCAAAGGCGATGTCTTCCGGAATGCGCGGCGAGAGGTGGTGGCACACCATCAGCATGTCGAGGTGCTCGGCCACCGTGTTGACCGTGTAGGGGCGCGTCGGGTTGGTGGAGGAGGGCAGCACGTTCGAGAGCCCCGCCACCTTGATGATGTCCGGCGCGTGGCCGCCGCCCGCACCCTCCGTGTGGAAGGTGTGGATGGTGCGTCCCTTGAAGGCGCCGATCGTCTCCTCCACGAAGCCCGACTCATTCAGGGTATCCGTGTGGATCGCCACCTGCACGTCGAAGGCATCGGCCACGGCGAGGCAGTTGTCGATCGCGGCGGGGGTGGTGCCCCAGTCCTCGTGCAGCTTCAGGCCGCAGGCGCCCGCGAGGATCATTTCCTCCAGCGGCGCCGCGAGCGAGGCGTTGCCCTTGCCCATGAATCCTAAGTTCATGGGGAAGGAATCCGCCGCCTCGATCATGCGCAGGATGTGCCAGGCGCCGGTGCAGGTGGTGGCGAGCGTGCCATGCGCCGGACCGGACCCGCCGCCCAGCATGGTGGTGACGCCGGAGTACAGCGCCTCCTCGATCTGCTGGGGGGCGATGAAATGAATGTGGCAGTCGATGCCGCCCGCCGTGAGGATGCGGCCCTCGCCCGCGATGATCTCCGTCGAGGGCCCGATGACCAGCGTCACGCCCGGTTGCGTGTCCGGGTTGCCCGCCTTGCCGATGGCGGCGATGCGCCCCTCCTTCAGCCCCACGTCCGCCTTGTAGATGCCGGAGTGGTCGACGATGAGCGCATTGGTGATGACGGTGTCGAGCGCGCCTTCAGCGCGCGTGGCCTGGGACTGGCCCATGCCGTCACGGATCACCTTGCCGCCGCCGAACTTCACCTCCTCGCCATGGATGGTGCAGTCCTTCTCGACCTCGATGAACAACTCCGTGTCGGCAAGGCGCACGCGGTCGCCCACCGTGGGGCCATACATCGCGGCATAGGTGGCGCGTGAAATCCTGGCCATGTCAGAGCGCCCCCATGATCTTCTGCTGGAAACCGTAGACGCGGCGCACGCCGCCGAAGGGCACGAGCCTCACCTCCCGGCGCTGGCCGGGCTCGAAGCGCACGGCGGTGCCCGCCGCGATGTCGAGGCGAAACCCGCGCGCCTTGTCGCGGTCGAAGCGGAGTGCCGCATTGGTTTCGAAGAAATGATAGTGCGAGCCGACCTGGATCGGCCTGTCGCCGGTATTGGCGACCTCGAGGGTGACGGTCTCGGCACCCTTGTTGATCTCGATCTCTCCCGCCTGGGGGATCACTTCGCCGGGGATCATGGGCGGCTCCTATCGGATCGGCTGGTGGACGGTGACGAGCTTGGTGCCATCCGGGAAGGTGGCCTCCACCTGCACCTCGTGGATCATCTCAGGCACACCCTCCATGACCTGCGCGCGGGTCACGACATGCGCCGCCGTCTCCATCAGGTCCGCCACGCTCCGCCCGTCGCGCGCGCCTTCGACCACATAGTCCGTGATGAGCGCCACCGCCTCCGGGTGGTTCAGCTTCACGCCGCGTTCGAGCCGCCGCCTCGCCACCATCGCGGCCATGCTGACGAGAAGCTTGTCCTTCTCGCGCGGTGTGAGTTGCATGTTTTCACCTCAGAGCGACCAAGTTTTGGGCAGATCCGCGCCCCCTGCCAGCAGCGTGAGTGCCGGAATCAGGGATTTGCGCAGATCGAACCCGTCTCTGGCGGCAAGCCTTGCAACGAGCTTGCCAGACCAGGCGCTGGCCGCGCCTTTTTCGCCGATGGCGCTCCGGGCCTTGTCGAGGAGGTCCTCCGCTTGCGGGCCGAGGAGCACCAGCGTGGCGAAGGCGCGGGCGGGCCCGAGTGTCGCCGGGCTCGCGGGCGGCGCCCCGCCGAAGGCGACGTCGTCGGCGAAGACGAGCCTGCCGCCCCGGCGGATGCGCCAGCGGTCATGCAGCCGGGCGGAGGTGACGGTCTCGCCCATCGCCTCCCGCCCGAGGATGACGGATTCGACGGCGAGCAACCGCGCATCCGCCGCGAGATCCGCGTCGATGCGGCGGGAGAGGGCCGCGCCGTCGAACAGGATCGTCTCCTGCGGCAGCCACATCAGCGTGGCGCGGGCCTCCGCGGTGAGCTTCACATCCACCTCGGCCGCGGGCCCGAGCGAGCGGTAGACGCGCTCGGCGGCCTGCGAGGTGACGGTGAGGCTGGCACCTTCCTCCGCCGTGATGTCGAAGGCGAAGCGGTCGCCCCCCGCCAGCCCGCCGCCGGTGTTGATGAGGATGGCCTCCCGGCTGCCGAAGGGGATCCGCGCCTTGGCCGAATGCGCCTCGCGCAGACGCCGGAGGCCATTGGGGCCCATGGTGAGGAGGATCGAGCCTTCCGAGCGCTGGTGGCGGACGGGCTCCGCCGTCACGCGAGCTTCTCAGGCCTCGGGCCGCCATAGGCCCAGTCGAGAAGCTCGATCGTGTGCAGGATGGGAATGCCGGTGCCGAGCCCGATCTGCGTCATGCAGCCGATGTTGCCGGTGGCGATGGCTTGCGGTGCAAGCGATTCGATGTTGGCCACCTTGCGGTCACGCAGCCTGGTGGCGATTTCCGGCTGGAGGATGTTGTAGGTGCCGGCCGAGCCGCAGCAGAGATGGCCTTCGGGCACCTCCATCACGGTGAAGCCGGCGCGGCGCAGGAGCTTCTGCGGCTCCGTCCTGATCTTCTGGCCGTGCTGCATGGAGCAGGCGGAGTGATAGGCGAGCTTCATCCCGCCCTTGGCTTCTGGGAGGTTCTGGGCGATGAGGAATTCGGTGATGTCCTTCGCCTTGGCGCTGATCGCCTTCGCCTTCTCCGCATAGGCGGGGTCGAGGCGCAGCATATGGCCATAGTCCTTGATGGTGGTGCCGCAGCCGGACGCCGTGACGATCACCGCGTCGACATCGGCCTTGGTCCACTGGTCCACCGAGCGCCGCGCGCGCGCCAGCGCATCCTCTTCCTTGCCCATGTGGTGCGTGAGGGAGCCGCAGCAGGCCTCCTCGCCCGAGACCACGACCTCGAAGCCGAGCCGCGTCAAAAGCCTGATGGTGGCGGCGTTGATGCCGGGGTCGAGCACGCTCTGCACGCAGCCCATGAGGAGCGCGACGCGACCCGTCTTGCGTCCCTCGGCCTCATAGGTGCCGGGCTGGCCGAAGCGCTCCGGCGTTGGCATGCGCTTCGGCACGAGGCCGAGGAGTGCTGCGACGCGCGTGGCACCGAAGGACTTGGCAAGCGGCGCCAGCGGCGAGGCGAGCTTCGCCCCGATGAGGGAGAGGCGGAACAGCCGGGGCCTCGGCATGGTGTAGGCCAGCACGTCGCGCAGCAGCCGCTCGAAGAGCGGGCGCTTGTAGGTCTCCTCCACATGGGCGCGCGCCTCGTCGACGAGGTGCATGTAGTTGACGCCCGAGGGGCAGGTCGTCATGCAGGAGAGGCAGGAGAGGCAGCGGTCGAGGTGCTTGACCGTTTCCGCCGTCGCGGGCTGGCCCGACTCCAGCATGTTCTTGATGAGGTAGATGCGGCCGCGCGGGGAATCGAGCTCGTCCCCCAGCAGCACATAGGTCGGGCAGGTGGCGGTGCAGAAGCCGCAATGCACGCATTTGCGCAGGATGGTGTTGGCTTCCGCGATGCGCGGCTGTTCGAGCTGTTCGGGGGTGAATGTCGTCTGCATCAGGTTCCCCGGTACATGCGGCCAGGATTGAAGATGTGGCGCGGGTCGAAGGAGTCCTTCACGCGCGCCGAGAGGGCGGCGAGCGCCTCCGCCTGCGGCTGGAACACCTCCACCGCCGCGCGCGCCGCGTCCGGGGCGCGGATGAGCGTCGCATGGCCTTGGGCGAAGGCGGCCCGCACGATCCCCTCCGAAGCATCGGGTGAGGGCGGCACCTCCACCCAGACGAGCCCGCCCGCCCAGTCGAAGAGATAGCGGATGTCGAGCGTTTCCTTCAGCGCGCGGATGATGGCGGGCGCCTCCGAGGGCGTCACCGACAGCCGCCACAGCGGGCGGGCCGGCTGGTCGGCGAAGAAGGCCCCGTCACGGATCGCCCGCCACTTGGCGGCGGAACTCCGCTGGGCCAGGACCTCCACCGGGGTCGCCAGCAGCTTCGCCAGCTGGTCGCGCCGGTAGGCGACGGACGGCGCGATGCCTTCGAGCCTGAGATAGGCCGCCTCGCCCGGGACATAGGCCGCGGACGAGACCTCGCAGGGCGATTGCATGGCGAGGCTCATCACATGGACGGCCCGGGCGTCGTCAAGGCCCGTCAGCACCACCGTTTCCTCGGTCTCGGGTGCTGGCAGCACCTTGAGGATCACCGAGGTCAGCGCCGCCAGCGTGCCGTAGGAGCCGGTGAGCAGCTTCGGCAGGTCGTAGCCCGTCACGTTCTTCACCACGCGGGCACCCGCCTTGAAGACGTCGCCCCTGCCGGTGACGCCGCGCAGGCCCAGGATATGGTCACGCACCGCGCCCGCCTTGAGGCGGCGGGGGCCCGACAGGTTGCAGGCGACGAGGCCCCCCACCGTGCCGCTGTGCTGGCTTCCGAGCAGGGCGGACCAGTCCGGCGGCTCGAAGGCGAGCTGCTGGCCGCGCCCGCCGATCAGCGCCTCGACGTCCGCGAGGCGCGTTGCGGCGCCCACCTCGAGGATCAGCTCCTCCGGCTCATAGGCGATGACGCTGGAGAAGGCGGAGAGATCGAGCGTCGCCGCCGCCTGGACGGGGCGGCCGAGGCCGCGCTTGGTTCCCGTACCCGTCAGCTCGAACGGCGCATCGGCGGCGGAGACGATCTCCGAAAGCTCCGTCTCGGAGGCTGGCTTCACGGTCCCGGTCATCAGAATCTCGGAATGTCGGCGAAGGGCAGCTGGCCGCCGCGCACATGCATGCGGCCCAGTTCCGCGCAGCGGTGCAGCACCGGGAACACCTTGCCGGGGTTGAGGAGGCCCTTCTCGTCGAAGGCGCATTTGACGCGCATCTGCTGGGCGAGGTCGGTCTCGGAGAACATCTCGGGCATCAGGTCGCGCTTCTCGATGCCCACGCCGTGCTCGCCCGTCAGCACGCCGCCCACCTTCACGCAGAGCCTGAGGATGTCGGCGCCGAACTTTTCCGCCCGGTCCAGCTCGTCCGGGTCGTTGGCGTCATAGAGGATCAGCGGGTGCAAATTGCCGTCGCCCGCGTGGAAGACGTTGGCGACGCGCAGCCGGTGCAGGCGGGAGAGTTCCGCCATGCCCTGCAGCACGTCCGGCAGGCGCTTCCTCGGAATGGTGCCGTCCATGCAGAGATAGTCGGGCGAGATGCGCCCCACCGCCGGGAAGGCGGCCTTGCGGCCCGCCCAGAACAGGAGCCGCTCCTCCTCCGAGGTCGAGATGCGCAGCGTGGTGGAGCGGTTGGCCTTCGCGATCTCGGAGACGCGGGTGATGAGGTGGTCCACCTCCACCTGCGGCCCGTCGAGCTCCACGATCAGCAGCGCCTCGACGTCGAGCGGGTAGTCGGCGCGCACGAATTCCTCCGCCGCGTGGATCGCCGGGCGGTCCATCATCTCCATGCCGCCGGGGATGATGCCGGCGGAAATGATGTCGGCCACGCACTGGCCCGCATCCTCGCTGGAGGGGAAGCCCACCAGCACGGCGCGCGCCGTCTCCGGCTTCTGCAGGATGCGCACCGTGACTTCGGTGACGACGCCGAGCAGGCCTTCCGAGCCGGTCATCACGCCCAGCAGGTCATAGCCCTCGCTGTCGAGGTGCTTGCCGCCGAGCCGGATGACCTCGCCCGTGACCAGCACCATCTCGATGCCGAGAACATTGTTGGCGGTGAGCCCGTATTTGAGGCAGTGCACGCCGCCTGAATTCTCCGCCACATTGCCGCCGATGGTGCAGGCGATCTGGGAGGAGGGGTCGGGCGCGTAATAGAAGCCCCGGTGCTCCACCGCCCTGGTGATGGCGAGATTGGTGACGCCGGGCTGCACCACCGCGCAGCGGTTGGCATAGTCGATCTCGAGCCC